>Ga0315285_10000235_pt1 | contig 54964 bp, 47 predicted proteins | sample YL17G09_36_MG_FD_203698 | JGI IMG/M metagenome (GOLD analysis project Ga0315285, IMG submission 203698) | Sediment microbial communities from Yellowstone Lake, YNP, Wyoming, USA - YL17G09_36 | ecosystem: Environmental > Aquatic > Freshwater > Lake > Sediment | place: USA: Wyoming | collected... | reverse complement strand
CGGCCCCGTCGCCGCTGGCCATCTCTTCGCCGCTGGAAACTGGTCCCCTTCACCTTGGCGCTTCCACGGTCCCCGTCTGTGCCGGCTGCGTATCCTGAAATCTACGCTTCGTGATGAGCGGCAACAGTCGAGCGCCGCTCTTACCGTGCCGTCCCGTCGCCTCCTCTCTCTGACACGAACGGTTCCGGGCAGCTCACGCTGCCCGGAACCCGGCCACTCACCGCCTTGCAGGGTGGAACAGGGCCGTGCTGATTGTGACTACCGGCTACCGGTATCCGGGGCACCCCGGGAATCGGGAACCCCCGAGCACGAAATGGAGGACATGCTGACGCCGGTGTATTGCGAGCCTCCAATCTGGTTGAAGTTCGTAGTTCCAGAAAGTGTCGCCAGGGACAGGTTCGCGTTGTAGACCACGTCGTAATACCCGGAGGCGTTCGCGACCACGTGCACGGCCAACTGGACGGTATTGCTGGGGGTGATGTAGGCTGACCCGAAGGCCGCTCGCTCCGTGAAGACCCGCTCGTGCCCCGTCAGAAGGAAGCTATTTCCAAACTGGGTCACCTCCAGCTTGAGCGAGTTCCCATAACCGGAAAAGCCGAAGCAGATCTCGAAGGCGCTGGCCGGTACTGCCATCGCCAGCGTCATGGCACCGATCAGAATCAGAGTCCCGAGCAGCTTCTTCATGACTCCCTCCTCTATTTATCTTGTCGTGCAGGTCATTGAGTCCAGCCATTCCGACTTCACAGTGTGGTGACCAACTCCTCATGCCCTATGCTCCGCATCACCTCCTCTCTCCCTCGGGAAAGCGCCCGGGACCACAGCAGCCTCCGTAATACTGCCCCTGCGTGCGGGCCCGGCCATCACCAGCTCGTGTACACCTAATACCCCCTTTCTCGAAGCGCCCTCAGGAACGGGTTGTCCTGGGTCGAGGTCGGGGAAGAACCCCTCTCGCGCAACGCGCGCAGGAATGGGTTATCGCCAGGCGGAAGCGCCGGCGCACCCTGCTGCGCCCCGCTCACAAACGGGTTGTCAGCCGGCGTCGAGGGAGGGGTTTGCTGCGCTCGCTCCCGGAGCGCCCTTGCGAATGGATTGTCATCCGGCGGTTGAGCACTGGAACCGGATGGGCCCGCCCCCCCGATTGAGGGCGCCGGCGACGTGATTGCCCCCTTACCCGCCACGGCTGTCCCGCCCGGTGAGGTGATGGGCCCTGGGGGGGCGAAGGTCTGAGGGGGCTGTTCCACCATGGATGGAGATACCGTTCCCGCGGTCATGGTTGCCTGCGGGCTCGGCGGGAGGGCGACCACATCGGGTTGCTTCGGGCGGAAAGGCGCCCGGATCTCCCTCTCACCCTCGCGGAGGATCACCACGTCATCACCCAACCGTTCGACGCGATAGGTCCCAAGAACGGTGTCTCCCTCGCGGACCAGGAACACGAGCCCCTGCCATCCCAGGATGCCTCGCCTGGTCCCGCTTTCCTCGATGAATCCCAGCAAGAAGAATTGAGATCCTTCGGGTTGCCGCAAACTGATCGTCCCCGCACCCTGCTGCGCTGCGGACCACGAGGACGTGCCGCAGAGTGCGAGGGTTACCACAATGGCAATTCGCACAGCGATCTTCACCCTCATCTTGCTTTCACCTCGACTCAGGTGGCGCTCTTCTGCGCGCATGATGTGGACCAACCAGGGATGACTATATCAGACGCGGTACTTTCTGTCTATGAATCAATTCACACAACACGGAGAATGTTTCTCAGCTTTCTCCAGGCCAACTGCCGAATGGTCAGGCCATGAAGGCTGTCCGGAAGCACGACCAATACCCGGCCTCGCGCCACCTGGGTTCGACCGCCAACCGAACAACTCCGGTTCCTGGAGCGTAGGCCAGGGCGCAACCTGCGCGACCCTCGTCATCGTGTCTCTTCCGCCCGTCCTCGGGTGTCAAGGTGGAACGCCCCGGCCGGGCAGACGGAAATTGCCCCTCACACACCACAACTCTCCATCGCCCTCAGGTTAGGGCGTGACGGTTACTGCTACGCTATCATAAAATAGCTGCCCATCAACTATACCATTTGGTGTTGTGTCAATACCAAAATACAGTGTATATGCCCCTGCAGGCAAGCCAGTTATATTTAACACCTCCATTGATGCAAGATTAAATAGCGGTCCCTGATATGTAACATTCAACCCCGGCTCCCATGTGCCAGCTCCTACATTGTAATAATACCATCCGAATGGCGTGCTCGCAACAAGCCACCAGTCCGCATTCTGCCCGGTATATGCTGCTGCCGGATTGAGAGAGACCACCAACTTCAGCACGTCGGCAGAATGAATTGTTATTGGACCATTCAAATTATTTGCTTTGATGTCCGGCGTCGGAACCTGACTCTGTCTGAAGTTCGCTACAGTAGAAGCTGTGTTGTTAAGTGTCTTTCGATTATCAGCAGGGTGAAATGAGCCTTCTGGCACGCCCATTGGCACCCCTCCATACAGGACATCGGGATTAGACCAGTATTGTACTCTTGTGCAGTTCAAGGGGGAGCATTCATTATTATAGGCCATAATGGTGCGCCATCTACCCGGAGTGTATACATATCCATGACTGTATGGGTATGGCGTTATCTCTGGATCCACATACCAATCATGTCGTGCTCCCATATTATGTCCCAGCTCGTGTCCAAATGAATAGTACCCTGTGGCACAATCGCGTCGCGTCACCATGAACGCGTTGGCGGCAAAAGCGGTTGAAACCGTTGTCATCAGGTATCCACAGCCGCAAGCGTTGGGGTTCCCTGTTTCAGTAACCAGGCTTACAAGATCAGCGCCATAGCTATCCCTCAACGCATGCACATTGTCCATGTATCCGTCCATGGTCCCGGCCAGTCTTTCCAGGTCGCCCGTACTTGCGCCACACAAGTTTCCACTCTCTGTATAAGACACCTCCTCGTTATGGACGAGCCGCAGCCTCTGGTTTATACCGCTGTTTATATATGATTGATTCGTTTCATCTACAGCGAGCTGAATAAGCGACTGTATCGGGGTTGTGCCTCCGGCACCTATTTTTGCAGCGGGGGTATACACTACCATCACATCAATGAAGTCGCCCGCATCAGGTTGAGGGCTTGACTGCGGCAATACATTCAGCTCATCAGGATTTGTATTGCCGGGTATGGGTGGCAATTCCTCTGGGAAGGCAGCTTGATTTATCTCTCTGACGGCATGGATCCCGTCAGATACAAACCGAATCTGATAAATCTTCCCATTCGCAGTTATGTTGCCGGCCATGACCCCATCCCCAACAACCAATATGGCCTGACTGTGATCATAGCCCTTCAGATGCCCGAACCAGGTATATGCCTTGGCCGAGCGCCATTCTATCCTGAGCTTGGTAGCAGAGAGAGTAACGTCAGGAAATAGGTGTAACACAATATCATCTGCGCCTTTGAAGTGTTCTCCCTTAAGGATATCAAAATTGATTTGAACATATCTGCTTCTGACAACGGTGGAATCTTGTTGCCCATTGGAAATGCTACTAGCAGAACTTGGTTCAATGGGAGTCAACAACGCACTCGCTAATTCTTCACCGAAAGCCATTGGTGCAATTGATACAGAGCCAAGCGCGGCAAAAATGAATAGAGTATAGAGAAATAGGCTCTTTCTCATGACCATTCCCTCCCCTTTATGCCTTCACGGTAGCCTGTTTCTGGGCTGGAAGAGTTTCAACAACAGAAAAATGCTGTCAAATCAGGCGCGGCCCAGGCTATTCCGGGGCCGTGATGGTCACCGGAACCTGCGTTCGGCTGAGCTGCGTCCCGAGGGCCGGCGTGATCAGTGCGGCCTCTGCCTTATACTCTCCTGATGGGATTCCTGGAGGGACGACAACCTCCAGAACTGAAATCGGCCCCGAAATGCCCGGGGGAACCGCTCTCTCGATGTGGCGGCTGGGCAGCAGGTTCAGTGGGGTCCCATCCGGGAGCCTCACACCCCCCTTGATCTCGGCAGTCAACGGCGACAGGCCGAAGTTGAAAAGTGTCGCCACCGCAGTGAGGTGATCGCCGACCACGCACGGGTTGCAGCCGACAAGCTCAAGCCCAATCTCCACCCCACTTCCCGGACGGAAGAGTACCATGTTTTCTCGGAATCGGGCGCTGGCCTTGTCCCACTCGATCGGCTGTACTGTTGCCAGAATCTTTCCGGATCCCAGGGGAAGCTCTGCGGTCACGGCGTTCTGGTTCCCGGTCTCGTCCTCCCGAATGATGACACCCGCAGCCGGAGGCAGCGTAGAGAAAAAGCCGTGGGCTGAATAATCCCAATTCTGCAACTCCTCTCCCGTCACAGCATTCGGCATGCGCAGGACCGGATGGAACGGGTCCTCCACCTTGAGGCTGTTGTAATTGTTCCCGTGGTGGTTGACCACGAACCCTCCTGGGAACACCTTGCCTTCGTTGGTCTCGGAGCTGAAGCTGGCCAGATGCAGCTCCAGAACCCCTCCCCCCTCGACATACGCCTCAAAACGAGACCGATTGGCCTCCAACGCGTTCCAGAAGGTCACCGGCTGAACCGAGGTCGTAATCACCTTGAGGAATGGGGTCAGATCCGCCGTCCCCATTTCGCTGGATGGAAGAACGGTGACGCCGACTCCGCGGGCCTCCAGGACCGATTGAATGGCCGCCAGAACCCCGCCGGTCCAATCTCCCCCCGGCTCCCGGTCGTGGAAGATCAGGACCCCGGACGAGGGAACGACTCTATTGCGCTCATAAACCTTGGGAGGCACCGGCGTCCCCACGCCGGGAGTGTCGGAGTTCCCGGCCGGCGCCTGAGCGGGCAAAAGCGCCACCAGCGCCAAGAGCATGCAGGGCCCCCATGCAGCGATCCGCATCGTCATGCCCCTCCTGAGATCACGCCTGGCCTCATGTCAACCCTGATTCTCATCCTGCGAGCCGTGCGGCTGAGTTGCCGCGCCCCCTGGTCTCATTTCCCGAGCCCTGGAAGTGAACGCGGAAGCAGTACCCGGTGGGGCGACACGTGCTTCGTCCGGTTTTTGAGGTTCGTGGTCATGGCGCCGGGCTCGACAATCGTGAACTCCAGGCATTGGCGAGCAAGCGTCACCCCGAGTTCACTGTCAAGAATGGCTACGACGTATTTCCACGTTCCTGGCTGGAGCCCACCGGGTATCGTAGCCTCCAGAACCGTGACTGGGCCGATGGTGGTGCCTGGCGTCACCTGCATTTCGAAGTGGGAGGTGTTCAGGAAGGAAACGGCCATCTCGTTCCCTCCGGGATCCTCAACCCCCAGCTTTACCTCGACAAGGATTAGCTGTGGAAACTGTGGAGGTGGAGGTGGCGGAGGTGGCGGCGGAACCTGGGCCGCCAACGATGCAGGGGGCTGCGCTGGCAGGGAGCCCAGCGTGAACATGGCCTGAATCGCGAAACGATCGCCTGGCTGGCACACCGTGCAGCCGGTGAGCTGCATGGCGACGGTGTTGCCCGTGGCCACCCACACCTTGGTCGCTGTGTCGGAAAGCATCCCCACTGAGGCGACAATCGTGTCCGTTCCAGGGTTTGTCCCGACATAACAGGCCTGAGCATGCCCATTGTTGTCCGTGGTGGCGAATCCCGCCGTCGGATTGGCTCCGCTGATGTTGAAATCCACCCTCACTCCCACCACCGGCTGGTCATTCTGATCCGTCACGGTGGCCGTCACACAATGCTCGGTACCCACGGGATTCGTCGCGGTCTTCGGCGCCAGGGAAATATGGGTCACCCTGACCACCGGCGCCAGGGACAGCCCGCCGGGATACCCATAGGAATCGTACCAATCAAATCCATACACGAAGACGCCGAAGGGGAGGAGGGCGGACAGGGTATGCGATCCGAGGCTGACACCCACCTGCGCGCCGGAGAAGCCGCTGGAACCAATCGCAACGAAGCTGCTCGATGGGATCGGGCTCCCATCCAGCGTGATGGCGCCGACGGCCGCGGTGGGCGCCACGACATTGATATAGTTGATCATAAACCCACTGGCAGGGGTGGTCACCGTGTAGCTTCCCAGGAACTGCTCGTATGGCGGGATCAGCATCATGAAGGGATCGGAGGTCACCCCGTCGTAGTCAGAACCGTTAGAGTACTGCGCAACGAGGATCGGCTGCGTTGCGGTAATCTGCGCCGGTTCGGTGATGATCTGTTCGAAGAGCTGGCCGCGATTCAATGTGGCGACGACGGCCCCGTTTACACTGACGACCGTCCCGTCCGTTGAAGCCAGGAAACGGAAGGTATCGCCTCGCAGCCGGGTTGCCAAGGGCATCGTTACGAAGTTCTTCCCCCAGGTGACCGTCGGGGGGAGTTCTTCCACGATGTGATCACAAGCCCAGTAGCCGGGTGGGATATTGGCGCACTGATGACTTCCGAAGACCGCGATAGGCTTGTCAGAGGTGATGATCGTCCCGGAAAGATCGGCAGGCGACGGATCGGTGTTTCGCAGTTGATATGTCTGGCCCTGATTCATCGTGATGGTGTAAGGGACGCCGACAACTCGCCCCCCCGTGGTGACCGACGGTGTGATCGTCACCGTCGTCCCGTCCTGAGTACCCACAATCGCAAACTGGGTTCCATTGACGATGTCCACGTTCTTGTAAGCCAGAACGATGTATTCGGTCCCCAAGATATCCGTTGGCAGCCCCAGATAGGCGTCGGTGGTCGCACTGATACGATTCAGTCCATAGACCGACACCTCATTGAGCGCTGTTACATGGATCCCCTTGTTCTCCACCAAGTCAGAGGATGAGCCGAGATCCGCCGAGGATGGGATCGAGACGGAGGTGACCTCCGGCGGGGTCACTGTGAACGGGGTCGAGAACTCGAGACCGGGGATCGTCACCTGGCCCATGGTGGGTATGTCGCCGGTGATGAAGAGGGTCAGCTCCGCGCCCCCATAGTGGTTTCCTGGAAACGTGAGCCAGAAATCCGTGCCCTTGCTATCGGGGGCCGCCAGTGCCGGAAGAGTTGCCGCGGCCACGAAGAAAGCGCAGAGCAGCAAGATAGGAAGTGAGCGCCGGTTCGGTCTCGTTGTCCCATTGCGCGTGTTCATTGCCTCTTCCTCACTTTGAAGCTTCTGTCACACGTCAACGTTTGGTTGTCTGCCGCTTCCCTGGTACGAAAATCCCCCCCCACCCTTCCCCTCCCCCACACCCAGGGGGTACCCGGGGGGAGGGCTGGGGTGGGGGTTTTCATCCATCGTGGTGACCGCAGACCATCATGTTGACTGTCAGGGCGATACGGAGAATGGCCGGACCGACCGGCTCATCGGCGTTCCAAGCTCCGGATCAAGCAGAATGCCCTCATAGGTCCATGTCCCGGTCGGCAGCCCCGCTGGGATCACTGTGTCCGTAACGGTGACTGGCCCGAGGCTGCCAGGAGGCACAGAGAACCGGAACTGGGGATCGGGTACCGCCCAGATATTCAGAGGAGTGCCGTCCGGGAACCGCACCCCGAACTTGATTTCAACGGGAATCGTTGCGCTGCTTGGATTCGACAATATTGCGTTCACCGTGAACCTGTCTCCTGGGCGGCAGGCGGAGCACCCGCCAAACGCCAGTGTCAACTGAGGGGGTGCCAACTGCTCCCCCGCGGGCATTGACAAGAACAAAGTGCCCCCGGGGCTGGTGCCATAACCTGCCACCTCGATCCAGTAGGTGGTCCCGCCGATGGCCAGGAAACCGATCTCCGACTGGGTGCCTCCCGTGTCATCGTTGCAGGCGATTTCTGTGCTCGGACCGGGAGTCCCATTGTATGCGGTCAAGACCGTGTCGTAGTCGCTGTTGAAGGTGTTCACGGTGATGAAGCCAGTACTAGTGGCGGTGAACTTGTACCACACACTCCTGGAGTCCTGCGAACTCGTGCAGGAGTGCACGGGATCATCCGGGGAGGTGGTGGCGGTCCGAGTATCCACGAGGTCGCTAAAAGGGATGCCCTCGATCACGCTGGCATTGGCGCGCAGATCATTGGAGGGGGGACGTCCAGGCAGGACCACAACAAACACCCGCGCCTCTCGAAAGAAGGTCACACCCAGCTCTGGGTCTACGAGCGCAACTTCGTATCGGTACCTCCCCGGCGGGATGCCCGAAGGTATCGCTGTGCTCAAGAGGATTCCCGATAGGCTCTGCCCGGCCTCGAGCGTGAAAAGAAAATCCGGCCCCAATGCTGAAAGGGCCAGGGGCGTCCCATCCGGCAACCTCACCCCTGCCTTCAACTCGACACGAGCTTGCTGCGCAGTCGGGTTCGTGACGGTCGCGCTCGCAGAAAAGGTATCGCCGGGACGGCACGTGGCAGTACAACCCGTAAGGGTCAAGGCAACGGAAGGGGCAGAGGACAGAGTGAGCGGCCGGTGGGCGTTCAGTCTTTGTCCGGTTGATGTTCGGCCCATCAGGCTGGCGACCGGATCCCCACCCATCAGCATGCGCTGCTTCACCTCCTGCGGGGAGAGGCCCGGGTTCTGCGCCAGTATGAGCGCGGCCACGCCGGTCGCGTGCGGAGTCGCCATGGACGTGCCACTCATGAGGCCATAGCCGCCTCCTCGCAGAGTACTCAGGATGCTTGACCCCGGGGCCACAATGTGGACAGAGGACACACCGAAATTGGAGAGGCCAGACCGGAGATCGTTCTTGTCCGTCGAGGCCACAGCCAGAATGTTGCTCAAGTCGTAGCTGGACGGATAGTGTGGGTTGGCATCGTTGTCGCTGCCATCGTTGCCGGCTGCGGCGACGAAAAGTTGCCCCGCTGCCCCTGCCGCACGGATGGCGTCGTACAACGCTTGCGAGTATCCGCCGCCGCCCCAGCTATTGTTGGTGAGATGGACACCCTTGCTGACCGCGTACTGCAAACACTGGATAGCCGCCGACGTGGGTCCCGAGCCGTTCGCCCCCAGGAACTTGCACGCCATGAGCTGGACGTTCCAGTTCACGCCGGTCACGCCCTGCGCGTTATTCCCGACGGAGCCGATGGTCCCCGCCACGTGCGTGCCATGCCCATTGTCGTCCAGCGGATCGCCATCGTGGTTGTAGGGATCGATGCCATAGACATCATCCACCCATCCATCGCCGTCGTTGTCAGTTCCATCACCCGGAATTTCTCCCGGGTTTCGCCACATGTTCGCCATGATGTCCGGGTGGTTGTAGTCAATCCCACTATCGATGATCATCACAATCACGCCGGATGACCCCGTGGTAATTTCCCAGGCTGCGGGCGCGCTGATGTCCGCCCCCACCCTTCCCCCCGTCTGGCCGGTGTTCTTGAGGGCCCACTGCTGCGGGAATTGGGGGTCGTTGGGCTCCCGCGTCGCATACTGAAGATAATCCGGCTCCGCGTACTCGATCTCCGGAAGTCGAGCGTAGGCCTCAGCCATGTCCGCTTCCAGACCTCTCGAAACCGCAGCGACTTGCAGGCCAGGGACAAGCGAGAACGCGTGAATCGTCTTTCCCCCCATCTGGGCGTGCACGGCGTCAGATTGCTGGAGGGCCGTACCCGGCTTGAACTTCACCAGGATGCGGCCTGGTGCCGACCGCGCCTTCGGTCCGACGGCCTCGGCAGATGGGAGGGCACCCCCTGAAAGGAGTAGCCCAAGGCCGAGCCATATAGCAATCCTCACTGCCCTTTGCCATGGGCTGGCCGTCCATAACAGTTCGCGCGCCGTCATCACATCCCTCCACCTATTCCTGTACAAAGACAACCCTTCCGGGGGCCACATCTCTTGTCTTCATCAGCACAATATGAAAGGGCTGGGTTAGTACCTGGGATACAGGTGCGCCTTTTGCAGGTCGCACTTCCCGGAAATACACCGTTAGGCAATCCCTCTCACGTTCAACCCGCCGAATCGTCACAGAGAAGCCCCCAGTGGCGCGCGTGCCCAAGAAAATGGCAATCACCACCTCCTGAGAGAAGTCTACCTGCGGTATGGGTACTGGCCCGGAGATGCCCCGTATGTGCTCCCCCCACAGGGCTGCCCAGTCCCCCGAATCCCTGATCAACGCTTCCCGGCGGATGCTGATACCGCTGGTGGCTCCGACTGCGATGGAGGAGAAAGAAATCTCTGTCGGCCGACTTGACCACTCCGTTCTCAGAACCTTGGACCCAGCGCAGGCACCCACTGCCAAGACCAGAATCCAGACAATCCTCCCTAGCGTCCAGTCGGCGATCCCAAATAGTCGCATCCCCAGCCTACCGATCCGACCTCCTCGGCGGTGGAGGCGGAGGTGGCGGTGGAGGCGGAGGTGGCGGTGGAGGCGGAGGTGGCGGTGGAGGCGGAGGTGGGGACACGACGACCCCACGCTCCAGGATGGTATTCGCCAATGCCGCCGCCTGCACCTGCGCCTGGGCCGTCTTGCTCGCCTCAGCCTCCCCCGTGTGGGGCTTCCCAGATTCGAGGCCCTGGGCGGCCTGGGCGGCTTGATCCGGGGTCATGTTCCGGACGGGCGCGGCCTGGTCGCCCGTGGGGGTGGCAACGACGCTCACCGCCTGGAGGGGGCCAAGCGTCAGCGGGAGCTGACCCAGGGGCGTGATGGTCACCTGGCCGGAGAGGACGAAGAAATTGCTCGTGCCCCCGGCCCCGGCGGGCGCCTGGGCCAGGAGAGGCCCGGCGGCGGCAGAGGCCAGGAGGACGGGCGACGGCGCGGCCGCGGTCCCTTGGGGGGGGATGTACTCAGCGATGAGGACGGTTCCCCGGACAGCGGCCACGGCGTTCGGGGTCTGGATCTCGACGACATCCCCCGGGCGCATCAGCGCGTGGGCGATGGCGGCGCCGATTTTGCCGAAGAGCAGGCCCACGGCCGAGCGGCGGCCCCCATCGGGGGTCACCGACTCATCCAGCGTGACCTGAGACTGCTCCCGGACGGTGAGAACCCCCTTGCCCCCCAGGAGGAGCCGGACTGTAGACCGCTCCCGGGTGGTGACCTGATCCCGGAAAAACACGTCGTCCCTGAAGCGCAAGGCGGCCGGTTCCGGGAGAGCCTGCCGGGCTACCGTGGCCTGCCCCTGGATGGCGGTCACGATCCCAATGCCCTGCGGCCCTGGGGGCTGCTGGGCGGCAGCAAGGCTAGGAAGGAAGAGCGCAACGAGAATTCCATGTACGAAGGAGCGCCGCCTGGTATCCATCGTCGGCCTCCGAGACAATGTGTTGCCACAAAGGGGGGGATTGAGAATTCGGCCCTGGGCGTGTCGACTCCCTTTCACAAGCGCGGCCGAATGCTGCCGACCCGTTTCCCTTTTGTCAAGACCTTTTTCTTGCGCCTTTGCACCGACCGATCCCGTCCAAAGCTAACCCTAATCCGAGAAAAACCTTGAACCGCCATGACGCCAAGGTCGCCAAGGATGCGATGTTCCGATCCTTCCATCGAAGAACGCGAGAACCGGTTCCTGGGGCCTTCAGAAGTTTCGTTCTTTTCCCCCCAATAGGCCATTTCGCTCTTGGCGTTCTTGGCGCCTTGGCGGTTGAGAATTCTTGAGAATTTCGGATTGGGGCCAACAGCCCAGCCGAAGATCCGGGCCGTCCATCCCTCACTACTTCCTTTGGCACATTTAACCCCTCGCGCCGCAAGGACAGCTCTGGCCGGCCTCTGCCATTCAGTAGCGCCAGGACGCGTTAAGGGAAATAACATTCCGGGTGTAGTCATAGACCGCCAGGTTCGATATGTTCTGATCCCGGAGGTATTCCAAAGACAGCGTCACGTTCCACGGGAGATCTTTCGAGATGCTGAAAAGATGGGTCAGCTCTTTGTCGCTGCGATGAATGCAGGGCGCGCACCCAACCGGATAGATGGTATTGAGGTAACGGTAATCTCGGAGGTGCGCGTCCAGATCATAGCGAAGACGGATGCCCCACCATGGCAGGGTGTACTGCCCACCCACCAGGAACCGGTGACCCAGGTAGCTCCAGTTACTGCCCTTAGCCGCTTCATAGTCAAACTGATATCCGAGCCTGATGAAATGCCGATCCGCCTGAAACCGGAAGAAGTGCATGAAGCCGACCATGTAATTGAGGGCGTCCCGATTTTCCGAGGTTCCTCGCTCGCCGTTGATCAACGGAAGGGTCTTTTCGTGCATGAAATCCTTGGCCTGAAATCTGAGCTGTCCCTGGGACAGGTTCATGGCATCCCACACCAGTGTCATAAAGGGGGCTACGGTGTACCGGTTGAGGAAGTTGCGGTCGTCCAGCATGATGTAGTCATACACAAAGGTCAGGCCCCCGACTGTGGGCATATTCCGGATGCTCGTCTTGTAGGCCAGGGCCCCCGCGCCACTGTGGTTCTGGGTGTTGAAGTGGGACACGTCGTTGTTCACCGTCTGCAAGATCGAATAGGCGATCGAGCCCTCCCAATCCAGCGTCCGGAGGGGGGTATATTCGAAGCGAACATACCCCAACTCACCAAGGCTCCTGTGCGGAGCGTTCCTGGCGAGTTCGGCAGCAGGATCGTTGCTCACGTTCGGGATCACAGCGACGTTGTCGTCGTAGTAGAAGCCCACTTTGGCATCCACATGAAAGTTCCGCTCCAGCTTGACCGCCGGTCCCAGCACCTCCCGAAAGCGCTCAGCCGCAGCGGTCAGCGGGGACGCTGGCTGCAGGCGCAAGGCCTCCTCGATTTCGGCCCGGGCCTCGCCTGCCATCCCGAGGGCTGTCAAAGACAGGCCGGCATAGAAGCGGGCGAGCTGTGCGAAGTTCTCGTCGCTCGGGACATTTGCGCGGAAAGAACGGACGGCCTCGCGATAAGCCTGCTTTCGGTACTCCAGAAATCCCAGGTAGTAGCCTACGTTTTGCCGCTGAGGCTGGCTGGCGAACACTTGCCGAAAAAGCGGCTCAGCCTTATCAAACTGCTGCTGAGTGAAATAGGTAACTCCAAGCTGGAAGGCGACATCCAAGTCGGTGGGCGCTAGCTTTTGGGCCTGTTCGAGCCCGCTTTGGGCCGCGCTGTACTGCTCTAGCGCCAGATACGTGAGAGCGGTATAGTAGAGGGCGTTGACGTTGTCCGGGTTGAGCCGAAGGGCTTCCTGGAAGGCCTGGAGAGCCTCGCTGTACTGTCTGGCGTCATAGGCGAGAATACCGCGATCCACGTAGACGTCCGACTCCGAGGGCAGCTGCGCCCGGGCCGGCGCAAGCGCTGCTGCCCACAGTCCTCCTGCCACCACAAGCACGGCAATGACCTTTTGAAACCCTGTCCGTTTCATAGGCCCCCCCGAGAGAACAGCAGGTGGTGTTCACACCGCCGAATACTCAGCGGCGCGAAACTTAGGCTACACGTTCGCTCGCGCCGCTTCGTTCGCGGGGAAGGCCCTCGGACTTGCAGCGCACGTCGCAAGTCCTCGGCCCTCCCCGCGGGCCCTACCGAGAGGGGCGGGCCGCCGCCCCTCCTCGGACTCTCCCCCGGACTGTGCGGTCCCAGGTGACCTGTCGCCTATCTTACGCACCGCACAGTAAATATCGCAGAAACCGCTGAAACCCTCCCTCCGTCTGCCTGAAGGTCTGGCCTTTTCAACATCCCCGCCCGGGAGGCGGGCCACTACCCGATAGGCCCAGCGGTGGCTGGGTGCATGGACAAATCCTGGCTGGAAGCTGGCCTCATGCCTATCAAGGATTTCCGTGGTTGTCAAATGACTTTTTCCCCCACTTTTTTCCCCACTGGACTGTCACCGACTAGCCTGGCAATCACCAGCGCGATGACGGCCGTTGCGAGGTCGGTTCGGGAACCGCCGCCCAGGGCGACGCGGCCCATCCCCTCTACCATGCCCCCCACGGAGGCACGCACGGTGGATCAGAACGGGTCGGCCTCCACCTCCGGGATCAAGCGGGGATCATGCGCCAGGAGGATCACCTCGTCCCTGACGGGTGAGCACTCGAAGAGCCTGACGTGGGGAGACTGGAGCAATGGTTCAGGGCGGCGAGCAAATCCGCGAGGCGCCGGCCCGTCGCCAGATAGCTCCGGCGGCTGATCCCGCTCACGCCTTCCACCCGAAGGTCGCCGCAAGGGTCGGGGCCGCCACGGCCGCCAGCCGCTCCAGGCGCTGCTGGTCCTCGGGACGGAAGTCGGGGCCGGCCTCTGCCAGGCTATCCCCGCGACGGCTGACCTCGATCACGGCCTGGACCTTCCCATCGGATCCCCTCACGCCGACCGCCAGGAGCTTCTGGATCAGTCGCGGCCGCTCTTCCTTGATCCGGATCCGTTCGTAGAATACCAGGTGGGGCACCTCGCGCGCCGCATTGACCAGGACGCTCCGCCCTGTCTGGACCACGCGGCCGGCCAAGCTGGGGACCGAGAGGGGAAACTTGTTGGTCCCGCCTTCGGCCAGCTCAGATGGGTACACAAACTCCAGGAGGGTCCGATCCCGGCTCAGCATCAGGATGGCCAGCTCGTCCGGTCGGAGGTTCAGCGCCTTGGAGACCGTGGAGGCCAGCGCCTCCAGCACCGCCCCGCGCTGCTCGGCGCCCGTCTTGGCCGCCGCGTCCTCCAGAAGACGGCCCAGCTCTCGCTCCAGCTCATCCATGGCTGCCCTCGCTCGCGGCTGCATTCCCTGCCGAAGGCCCCGCGCCCAGCTCGCCGTCCACGGCGTACACGCGAACGGCCTCCTGCCGCCCTTTCACCCTGAGTTCGCTCAGCTCCCGCACCTGAAACCGACCGCCCAGCGCGACAACTGTGGCGTGACTCACGACGATAGGGGTCTTGAAATCCTTGGTCACCCCCTCGAGGCGGGACGCCAGGTTCACCGTGTCCCCGATGGCGCTGTACTCCCGCCGGCTGTCCGCTCCCATGACCCCGACCACCGCCTCGCCGCTGTTTATGCCCACGCCGATCTGTAGGGGGCGACCGCTCGTCGCCTCCCATTTCGGAGACAGCACCGGGACCTGCGCGACCATCTCCAGGGCGGCCCGGACGGCGCGGGCAGCGTGGTCCTCGTCAGGCAGCGGCGCCCCGAACAGGCCCATGATGGCGTCCCCGACGTACTTGTCCAGGGTCCCGCCGTGTTTCAACACGATGGAAACCATGGTGTTGAAATACTCCCGCAGCAGCTCCACGACTTTCTCGGGGGGCAGGCCCTCCGAGATTGAGGTGAAGTTCCGGATGTCGGAGAAGAGCACCGTGATCGCCCGTCGCTTGGCGGCCATGGCCAGCCCCTTGCGATCCTCGGCGATCTGGCGGGCCACAACCGGCGAGAAGAACCGGGCGTATTCGCGCCGAACCCGCTCTTCCCGCATGTAGTTCGCGGAGATGGTCATCCCGGCGCCGACGATCAGGGGCAGGATCACTGGCACCACCTCGATCCACAGGTTCATCCAGGAGAAGGCGAACTGCGAGACCATCAGGTACACGAGGGCCAGGCCCACGGTGCCGGCAATAGCGCGCAGGGGCCGCAAGCGTCCGGCGATGACCACCCCAGTCATTCCCACCAGGAGGATCAGGACGAGATAGACGCTCGTGGGCAGCCGCTCGATGGGATCATTGTTCAAAAGCGTGTCCAGGAGGTTGGCCTGAATTTCCGAGCCGCTCATCAGGAGCGCCTCCGGGTCATCCTTCTTCAGCCCGACCTCCGCCGAGGTGGGTAACCAACTCGCCCCCGAGAAGGGGGCTGGGTGGCGATCATGCAGGCTCAGGGCGGCAACACCGAGGATGATGATCTTGCCCTTGAAGGTCGTCGAGGGGATCTCTCCCCGGTATACCTGGTAGTAGGGATAGGTGGGGAAGGAGCCATTGGGACCCCGGAAGTTGATTAACACCCTCCCGCGGTGGGCTGCTCGACTCCCATCAGCACCCAGATCCCTGGCCACCAGGTCAAATAGGCTCTTGGCGAAGCCGGTATGGACCTGGCCCGCATGCCGGCGGAGGAGGACCCCGGAGCGGACGACCGCATCCTTCCCCCGGTCCAGATCCACAAAGCCGATGCCGGCCGCCCCCGCGCGAATGGTCGGGATGGGTGGCTCGGCGAGTTCTCGCTGCTGCGTCACACCCACGGTGGTTTGAGTCGCGATGGTCCGCAAGGTCGACCCGAGAACCACCCGCTTGGCCCCGGTCACCGCCTTGGCTAAGAGGCGATCCTCCCGATCCTGGCTCTCCTCCGGGAACAGGATGTCCACACCGATGGCCAGCGGATTTCCCTTGGCGATCTGCTCGATCACCTTGGCATGGTAGGACCGGGGCCAGGGCCATTGCCGATTGATCTCTGCCAGCGAGTCGTCATCTACAGTGACTACGACAATGGGAAAGACCGGCTTCCGGGGGCCACGGAGGTCGAAGCGCAGATCTACGGTGCGGGCTTCGGGCAGTTCCAGAAATCCTGAGAGGTAGACGAGGGCGAAAAACACGCCGACACCCAGGCCGAACAGCCACGAGCGCTTCATGAGTCTCCTCCCGACAGCATCCCTTTCAGGAGCTTCACGATCTCACCCACGACGTGCTGAAGCGTCTGTTCCCCCAGCGCCGCCGACGCCTGGGAGGCATCCCCCATCACGCCGGAGGGGAACAGCCCTTCGGGATGGGACAGCACCTGAAAGCGTGGAAATTGCGGGCGTCCTGCCTCGGGGATCCGATTGGTCCGCCCAAGGTGAGGATCGATCGCCAGCAAGACCGACGTCTCGATGGATGCAGCATGGCCATCCGCTGCTGCCGACGCCACCTCGGCCAAGAACGGGAACGCAATGTCGTAGGGACCGATCACCAGGATGGTGAGCCTTTCGTCCCGTTCCACCAGGCGGAGGGCCGCCTGTCGCAGCGCCTCCATGTGGGCGCCGCCGGCATGGCTCGAGATGACGGCGATCCGGCGCGCGCCCTTCTCGATGTACCCCGCCAGGATTTCCCGCACCAGCGCCTCCAAGGTTCTCGACGAGAGGGAGATCGTCCCTGGAAAATTCCGGGTCGTCCGGCAGACCCCATAGGCAACGCCCGGCCCCACGACCCCGTTCACCTCGCACGCCACGGCGCGGCAGACGTACTCGGCCTGGATCATGTCCGATGAGAGCGGCAGGTGCGGGCCATGCTCCTCGGTGGTCCCGATCGGCAGAAGCAGCCAGGGATTCCGGGCCATGGCCTCGGCGAACTCTGGCATAGTCATGGAGCCGATGTCGTGGTTCATGATCTGGCATCCGGCAGGGGAAGATTCAGCGGATTGGCCAGGTACCGGTCCCGGCACCCCGGGCACAAGAGGTGCCGCTCCTCGTGGAAGACGTCGCGCATCAGCTCGTCCGGGTCCGCCCCCTCCGTGGCGGCCACCAGCTCGCGCAACCGGGCTTCCAGTTCGTCGGCCGTCTCCACCTCGGGCAGCACACCGTCGAAGTCGGCATAGACCTGGATCTTGACCTCGTAGGCCAGGCCGCCACCCGGCATCTCCTTGCCGCACCTCTCACAGGTCTTGCTCATAGCCGGTCGCGCGAGCCAGGAGGCCCGCTCCCCTCTTCGGCTCCGGGTTCAACCATCACCCGTCACGTATCACGAATGAGGGCGATTTCATCACAGCAGGTGAACTTCGCACACTTGATGCAATCCTTCCAGATCTTCTGCGGCAATTCCCGCTTGTCAATCGTGTGGAACCCGAACCGCTCGAAATAGCCCGGGCGGTAGGTCAGGGCGAAGATACGCCGCACGCCCAGCCCCGCTGCCTCTTCGAGACAGGCATTGACCAGGGCGGCGCCCAGCCCCTTGCCGCCGTGCGCCTCGTGGACGGCCAGCGTGCGGATCTCCGCCAGGTCTTCCCAGTACAGCGAGAGGGCGCAGAGCCCCACGATCTGTGCCTCCAGCTCGCACACGAAGAAGTCCCGCAAATGCTGGTACAGCTCATTGAGGGTGCGCGGCAGCAGTTCCCCCCGCGCGGCGAAGTGCGCGACCAGGGCCTGCATCGCGGGCACATCGGCTGCCCGCGCCTTCCGCACGACCGGGGACGATTCAATTGCGGAATGCGGATTGCGGAATGCGGAATCTTCTGTTTCCCGATTCTTGGCTCTCGGCTCGACTCGCCTGAGCTCGTCGCAGGCTCGACTCTCGGTTCTCGATCCCACTCCCTCGATGGTCACGTGGCCGGGGCTCCCCTCCTCTCCGCCGACTTGCACGGGACACCCCAGCGCTTGCTGCACGATGTGCACCGTGGTCAGGAGGTGCGGCGTGACCCGGGACGTGGTGAGGCGCGATGTGCCGCTGGCCAAGCCCATGGAGAGGATCAGTTGGTCGGCCAGGTGCGGGTCGCACGCGGCGTCGGTCTTGAGAAAGTCGAGGAGCGCATTCACGACCTCATCTGCCACGCGCTCGGCCGCTTTCCCCCGCTCTCCCAGGGCGGAGAAGCCGACCGGAAGGCCCCCCGCATCGGCAACCAGTATCAGGAAGCTCCCCGCCCCCGACGCTTCCGCCTCCACCACCGCGATGTCGGCCTGTTGTCCCTCCGCCTCGAGCCGCCGGAGCGCCTGATCCCGCTGCCGCTCTGCAATTCCGCGCGGGAGGTTCGCCACAGCCGACAGCCCGCGGAGGCGGGGGCCACCTCGCCGGGCAACCAGGCTGGCCGGGCGCAGGTCCACGCCGCCCTCGATCTGAACGGAAACCCGCCCACCTCCCTTGGGGTAGAATCCCCACCGCAGGAGTTCGAGGCGCGCAGACAGTCCCATCTCGGCCAGGACCGGGAACCACACCTCGCGCACGTAATGGATCGGAGGGCTCCAGGGGACGTGGGTTCCCCCGGTCAGGACGATCCGCGACGCGCCGCGCGCGAACGCCAGGGGAAGCAGGATGGCCTGGAGGACCAGCGCCGTCGAGCCGGCCGTCCCCACGTCGAAGCGATACTCACCGGGCCTGACTGCCCCCGGCGCGAAGTGCACCCGTTGCGAGCCGAGGGTTGCCCCCTCCACCTGCGCCCCGCAGATCTCCGCCAGCGCGCTCACGGCCGTGAGGTGCTGGGCTTGCAGGCCGGGATTCTTCCGCCGGGCGCGGATCGAGTGGATCTCGATCGGCACACCGCGGATCGCCGACAGGGCCAGCGCGGTGCGCAGGACCTGCCCGCCTCCCTCCCCCTGTCCTCCGTCAATCTTCCACATGTCCGCGCGCGTATCCATCTCGTTTGGAAGAGCTTCGCGGGCCGGCTCGCTCCGCCACGCGGCCGGGTTACCCGGAGTTAGCCCCAATCCGAAATTCTCAACCGCCAAGGCGCCAAGAACGCCAAGACCGAAATGGCTGATTGGGGGGAAGGAACGGAACTCCTGAATGCCCCATAAACTGGTTTTCGTGTTCTTCGGTCGAGAGTTCGAAACATCGCATCCTTGGCGACCCGGGTACCCAGCGCTCGCGCTGGGTGATCATGGCGGTTCAATGGTTTTTTCGGATCAGCATTAGGATCCGCCTTTTTGTGCCACCTTCTCCAGGAACCTGGCCATGTTTACGATGAAACGCTCATGCTCGCCCTCGGCGATCTTCTCCTCTCAAATTCGTAACGAACCACGACGAGGCCCCTCGCGTTCCCAGCACGATGGGACCGCTCGCGTCGACACGCGTGAGTCCCTTCTATCACCGACCTTTAGCGGGTGTCAAGGCGAAGGCCAGTGAGTCTGGTTCGGCCCTCGGAGGCATCCTTGGCTGCGCCGATCAGAATGGTGACAGGTTGCCCTGGGCGTCGAAGGTCATGGGAGCTGGCTGGGACACCTGCTTGAGTTGATTGTGCGCCTGGACCTCGGGGAGGAGCGCCTCGGAGACGTGGAGGTACTCCAGGGCCAGCGTGCTCTTGATGCGGGCCACCTTGGCGTCGGGGGACTCGGTGAGACCGATGGTCTTGAGGGCACCCTCGATGGCGTCGCGGTCCGTTTCGAAGATGATGGGAAGCTTCGCTCCCAGAGAGACGGAGGCCGTCAAGACGTTGGTGTAGGTGGCGTGGAAGTTCACCTTGTCGGCGAGACGGCGCGTGGCGAAGTCCGCCAGCCCCATGCCCACGGCGTTGCCGGCGGTCTTGGCGGTGAGATCCCGCACGAGGATGCGGACGTACCTCGGGGCATCGGGATCCAGCCCGACCTCCCTCGGCATCCGGCCGATCACATTCGAGTCCATGCCTCCCCCGCTGACTTCCTTCCCGATCTCATCCACGATGAGCAGATGGAGGAAGTCGAAGGGTATCCGGCCCATGAGGCTCCGCGCCTCCTTCAAGAGACGCGTCTCGGTGGCCTCGAGGTCCTCGGGCAGTACGGCCTCGACGAGAGCGGTCTGGTGGCGGGCGTTCTCCACTGTGGCCAGGCCGAAGAGGACGGGGAGCTTCGCCAAGGCGACGCGGCCGACTTCCGGAACCATGCGCGCGAGCCCAACGTCCACGGCGGCTCGGTGGGCGAGCAGCGCTCCCTCGTGCTTCCCCAGGCCGATCACCAACATCTTCATCAGTCCGCTCTCGATGGGCCCGTGATAGCCGGTGTGCGGCTTGACCCGGTTGACCAAGACGATGTGGTCAGCTTCGTAGGCATGACGGTCCACGAGTACGGGAAGGCCCCAGTCCATTCGGGCAATCTCTACGGTCTCCATGGAGGACAGGATGGGCACCCCCATGGATTCCGGGGTGACCCCATAGCGGGTCAGGACTGCCACTTGCCCCTCCGCCGTCGCCCCCCCGTGACTCCCCATGGCGGGGACAATGAAGGGCTGTGCGCCCAGTTCCTTGAGGCAACCACAGGTGGCCTTGAGGATCGTGCCGATGTTGGCCACTCCGCGGCTCCCCCCAGTGACAGCGACCCGGCCCCCAGGTTTCACCCGGCCCTGGAGGTCAAGCTTCCCGATGGCGGCTTTCACCGCCGCGGCCACGTCCGGGACAACTGGAGGATTCAGCTTCTGGCGGATGCGGTAGAGCTTAGGGAGCAGCATGGAAGACTCGCCTTTCGTCGAGGATGTTCAGAACACCATGCGTCACCGCTGCAGCAGCCCCCAGCGCGCCACGGTGCGCCTCTCCAAGGGGGCGAAAAGCACTCGATCGAGCATCAGCCAGAGTAAGCCGACCAAGATCATGCCCATGATGACGGTATCGGTCTGATACCACTGGACGGCTTCGATGGTCATGTAGCCAAGCCCGCTGCTTCCCGCAATCATCTCCCCCGCCACGAGGGCTCGCCAGCCGTACGCCATGGACGTCCGCAGTCCCAGGATGATCTGCACCAGCGCGCCTGGCAGGATGAGTTCGGTGAACACCTGGAGTCCCTTTGCCCCGTGGCACAGCACTGCCCGGTGCAGGGTCTTTGGAATCGTTTGCACCCCGATCACGGTGCTGTAGATGGCCCCGAAGAAGATCGTGTTGGAAATGACGAATACGACCGATCCCATGCCGATCCCGAACCAGATGATCGCCAGCGGCACCCAGGCGATCCCCGCAATGGACTGGAAAAATGTCAGCGTGGGTCGGAGGAGATCCGAGACGTGCCGGTTCATGGCGATGGCGATGCCGAGCGGGATGGCAAGCCCGTTGCCTATGAGGAAGCTGATGGCAAGACGGTACAGGCTGCCTCCAACGTGGCGCAGCAGGGACCCGTCGACAAGGCCGTCGGTGAATCGCACCCACATCTGGCTGAGCGGTGGGAGCATGTATTCAGGGAGATTCCCGAATTTCGAGAGCAGCAGCCAGCCGACCAGCGCCATGAAGAAGGGCACGGCACCTGACAGGCGATCGAGACGTTGGCGAGACAGTGCCGGCATGCCGCCCTCTCTATCCTCGATCCTCGGCGGAAACGACCGTCCCCCAGCGCTCCACCGTTGCCCGCTCGAAGGGCTTCAAGTACACGTTGTCGATGAACAGCCAGAGCACGCCCATGCAGATCATTCCGACGATGGTTCGAGCCGTCTGATGGTGGGCCGTCCCCTCGAAGATGAGATAGCCGAGCCCCGTCTTGGCAGCGATCATCTCGGCGAAGATGAGTCCACGAAACGCGAATCCCGCACCCACCCGGAAGCCAGTAATGATGTTGGGGAGGGCGGCGGGCAGGAGCACCTCCCGGATCACCTGCAGCCGACTGCCGCCAAGGGACCGCACGGCATTGACGTACACCTGCGGCACCGTTCGAATCCCCACTATGGTGTTGTAAAGGACGGGGAACACCACGACATAGATCAGGGAGACCAGGATGGCCTTGATGCCGTATCCCCACCAGATCACGAACAGGGGGATCCAGGCCACCTCGACAATCGCGTACAGGAAGTTGATGAGAGGCGCAAGCAACCGCGCCAGGGCGCGGTTCAGGCTGATCAAGAGTCCCAGAGTGACGCCAATCAGGGTTCCGAGGCTCACACCGGCCCCGTAGCGCCACAGACTGTCTCCCACGTAGACGGGGAGGATCCCCTTCCGGATGAGGTCCAGGAACGCAACCCAGACGGCGAGCGCAGAAGGATAGAAGTAGTCGGGCAGTCCAATCAGCGGGACCGACACCTGCCATGCGACAAGGATCAGGACAAGGCCGAGAACGCCCCTGAGGACCCGGCCCGGGAGCAGGCGCTGCAGGACGCCGGGTGCGCGGATACTCAGCGAAAGGCTGGCAGCATCGGCGCTCATGTCAGCGACCAGGCCAGGGTTTGATGTCCTTGACCCAGTACTGCCGGGCCAGAGTACGCGCGTCCTCGACGCGAACGTCCATCAGGTAGGCCGTCTCTGCCTTCACCTCTATCAGCCGGCCGATGGATTGGAAGAGCATCATGTGAAAGGCCTCGGGCGAGAAGTTGAGCGTCACCTCCACATGCACGCGTCCGTTCTTCGCATTAGCTAGCTCGGTAGTCGTGAGCTTTTGGGCCCCCGTCCAGCTTGACCAGAGGGAAAAAGCGCCCCAGGCGAGGAGCAGCACCGCGGTTACTACGACCGCGCGATGGCAGAGAACATCTCGGAGGCGGGTCCAGGTCATACGCCCTCCCCGCCTCCTCGAACGAGCTGGAGGACCCGATCCCGCAGGGCAACAAACTCGGGATCGGTATTCATCATCCCCCAGGTCCGGCGACTTCGGGGGATTTGGACCTCAACCGTCTCCTTCAGGCGAGCCGGCCGGGATGACAGCACGACCACCCGGTCGCCGAGGAACACCGCCTCGTCCACACTGTGGGTAACAAACAACACCGTGACCTTGGACTGCTCCCAGATGCGCACCAGCTCCTCCTGAAGCGTCATGCGGGTCTGCGCGTCCACGGCGGCGAAGGGTTCGTCCATCAACATCACCTGGGGAGAGTTGGCGAGCGTCCGCGCGACAGCAGCCCGCTGTTTCATACCGCCGGATAGCTCGTGCGGGAACTTTTCGGCCGCTTCGGTCAGGTTCGTGATGGCAAGGTATCGCTCAGCGATGCGGTGTCGCTCCACCTTGGGCATCCCGCGGAGCTTGAGCCCCAGCGCCACGTTCTCGATGACGTTCCGCCACGGCAGCAGCGCGTACTCCTGGAAGACCACGCCACGATCCGCGCCGGGCGCCAGGATCGGCTGTCCGTCCATAGTCAGGGTTCCTGCACGTGGCCGGATGAAGCCGGCAATGGCGGAGATCAGCGTAGACTTGCCGCATCCGCTCGGACCGGCCACGCACAGGAATTCATTCTCCAAGATGTCAAGCGAGAGCCCTTCGATCGCCGTGTGGCGCTCCCGTCGCTCCTCGCTGACATAATCCACGCACAGGTCCCGGATGGAGATTTTCACCTTGGCCATGCTGAGGTCCTCGGATCCTCCAGACATCGAGCGGCGGGCGCCCAGCGAAGGATCGCCGGGCGCCCTTTCGCCTATTTGAGTCGGATCGCATCCGGAATCGGCGGAAGGTCGGCATAAAACTGCGGCGCCGTCTTCTCCGCGTACAGGTAGAACTGCGAGTCGATGACGGTCCCCGGATCGAAGGACTTCTTCAGCCGCTTCTGGCCGAGCAGGAAGGGGATCGCCTTCTCCGCGTACATGTCCCGCGTGTATCTCGACATGCGGTGGTCATAGACCGAGCGCCGGATGGCCATCTTCATGGTCTCCAGATCCACCCCCGGGATCCAACGCATGTTGATCTCCGCGGCCACATCGAAATTCTGGCGGACCCACTGCTGGGCCTCGGCGAAGGCGACCATGAAGCGCTTCAGGACCTCGGCTTTTTCGGCAATGACCTTGTTGGTCGTCAGGATGGTGCCGGGATCATAACACCCTTGACACGCGCCGGCGGTGACACGAACCGATCCAGGCACCTGGATGATCGCCGTGCTGGCCCACGGCTCCCAGATGGCCATGGCATCAGCGTCACCGTTCCTGAGCGCCGTCACGAGGTCCGACGGCTTCACATTGAGCATGCTGATGTCCGAGGGCTTCATGCCGTTTTGTGCCAGCATGCCGAGCAGGTACCCCTCTCCGCCCGCGCCGAACGGCGTGGCGACTCGCTTGCCCTTGAGGGCCTTGACGTCGCCGACCTTGACGCCCGACCCTGGCGACGCCACGATGGAGACGTTGTCCGTATATTCCGTGCGGTTGGGATCCCCGTGCAGGTGACCGATCAGAACGAGAGGCAACCCGTTCGAGACCCCGGCAAGAAAGGGAACGGACCCCATGACGTTGGCTTCCTGCGCCCCGGCGACCAGGCCGTTGATCATCTCGACGCCCGTGGGGTACATGATCACCTTGGCGTCCAGACCGTGCTTGGCGAAGATGCCCTTTTCAACCCCGGCGAAAACAGGCGCGTGATCCGTCGCGCCCGCCGCACCGATCTTCATCTGGAGCGTCTGGCCGGACGCGGTCCAAGGGGTCCCCACCACCACCAGCGCGATAGCCGCTAAAAGCCTGACAACGCGACGCATGGCACTCCTCCTCTCTCGGCCAGGCCTGATGCGCCTCGGGCCAGGCCTATTCAGCCTTTCCATTTTGAAGAGCTGCGCTCGGCGCCCGTGATAGGAGTTCAACCTGCAGCGGCGTGTGCGCAAAACGCGCTGTTGCACCGGCGCGGCCCTGCGAGACGCCCTTCCCTACCCCCTCCGAAATCACCGCCCCCGCGCATCACTTGTCCAGCCACACCCCGTGCCACAACGGGTTGTTGTCCAGCGTGTAGGCGAAGTTCCTGACATGCGGCTGCAGCCCCCACACCCGCGGCTGCTCGGCGATCGCGATGCACCAGCACTCGTCGAGCATCATCTGGGTGATCTCGCGATAGATCTCCTTCCGCTTCGCCCGGTCCAGCGTGTTGGCCCCGTCGTTCACCAGCTTGGCATACCGGTCGTTCTGGAACCGGCTGGGGTTGCGCTTGGGATCCGTGTACCAGACGATCGCACCCCCGAAAAGGGTTCCGGGGTCCTTATTGGCGCGCCCAAAGGTATGCGCCGCGATCTCGAACTGGCCGTCGACGAATCGTTTGTCGTACACCGTAGGCTCGAGGTCCTCGATCTTCGGACCCCAATCCGAAATTACCAACCGCCAAGGACACCCAGCGCTGGCGCTGGGTACCCGGAACGCCAAGACCAGAAGGGCTCATTGGGGGAAACAAACGGAACTTCGGAAGGCCCCATGAGCGCGCTTTCGGGTTCTTTGGTGGAGAGATCGGAACATCGTATTCTTGGCGACCTTGGCGTCATGGCGGTTCAAGTTTTTTCTCGGATCAGGCCGGATTGACCCCGATGCTTCGCGGAGAATCCGCCGGATGACGTAAGCCGTCATGGCTTCCTCATCACGCCTCGCGCCTCGCTCTGGTCATGCCCAAGAAGGCTGACACCCCAATCCTTCCCGACACCAGACTCAGACCGGCGCTATGGAATAGACCCGTGCGGCTGTTCCCCCGAGCAGTGCGCCCCGCTCGCCCTCCCCCAGCCCGAATTCATCAAGCAGCTGGTGGAATGCCTCCCACCAGGCGTGAAAGTCGCCAACGAGATTGATGACCGGCCAGTTGCTGCCGAACAGCAGGCGCTCCGGCCCGAAGCATTCCAGCAGATGCCCGAAAAACGGCTTGAAGCGCTCCACCGTCCAGCCAGGTCCTGTCAGTTCCGCCAGGCCGGCAACCTTGCATGCGGCTGTAGTCGCCCGTCCGATTTCGGCGATGTCAGTTGCCCACGGCTCCCACGCCTCGGCCTGGATATCCGGCTGTCCGCCATGGTCGATGACAACGCGAAGCTCCGGGAGCGCCTTGCACAGCGTGAGACACGCAGGCAGGTGGTGGGGTCGCACCAGGAGCTCGGCCACGAGATTGGCCTGGCTCACCGCGGCGAACCCATGGCGGACAGCGGGCCGCAGCAGCCAATCGGGCTCGGGCGCACGATTGACCATAGCCCGGAACCCAGCAAACCTTGGCTCGGCCTTGTAAGCCGACAGCACGTCCGAGACATTCAGAGCCTCCAGGTCCACCCAGCCCACCACGCCGGCGACCCCCTCCTCTCGCTTCGCAATGTCGAGGCACCAGCGGGTGTGATCCGGGCTGGGGGCGGACTGGACGAGGATGACCCTCCCCACGCCGTGAGCACCGACCAGCGGCCAAAGGTCCTTTGGGAAGTAATTCCGCTGAAGCTCAGCACGCAGACGGACGATCAGGATGTCCTCCTGGCGCGCCATGTCCCAAAAGTGCACGTGCCCATCAATGATCATGCGGGCCTCTCCTGCCCGCGAGGAACCGGCGCGGCCTGATCAATCAGACCATGAGCCTTGAGGTCCGCCCACAGCCTATCCGGAATCGGCTGTTGCATCAGCCGGATGTTCTCTTCCAGATGCTGAATGGATTTGCCTCCGAGAAGCACAGTCTTGACCGCAGGATGTCCGAGAGGGAACTGCAGCGCAGCCGCCTTAACCGACACCCCGTGCCGCGGGCAGACCTCGTTCAGCATTCGCACTCGTGCCTGGATCTCGGGGGGAGCTTCCTGGTATTGGTACGTTGCACCCTGGCCTGGCCCTGTCGCGAGGATGCCGGAGTTGAATATCCCCCCGGCAATGATGGCGATGCCCTTCTCCAGGCAAAGCGGCAGCAACTCGCGGAGGGCGGGCTGCTCCAGCAACGTGTAGCGGTTCGCCAGGAGAAAGCACGCGAACTCGCCCCGGCGAGCCAATTCGGCGAGCGCCTTCTCGGAGTTGCTGCCGACCCCGATCGCACCCACGACGCCCTCGTCGCGCAATCGCGCCAAGGCGCGATACGTCCCCCGCATCGCCTTGTCAATGTAGTTGTCGGGATCGTGGATGTGAACGACATCCAGCCGGTCCGTTTGCAGGCGCTCTAGGCTCAGCGCCACCGAACGCAGGGCGAAGTCGTAACTGAAGTCCCAGACGTCCCCCGAGCCATCGGGGATTCGTGGCTGGCCAAAGGGACGCGACCTGCCGACCTTTGTACAGAGGATATATTTTGCCCGAGGATGGCGCGATAGGGCCTTGCCGAGCCGCACCTCGGACAGGCCCCCACCGTACAAGGCTGCCGTGTCGTACAGGCGGATGCCCGCTGCCCACATGGCCTCGACGACTGCGTATGCTTCGTAGTCGGAAATCGGCGTGTACAGATACCCGAGCGATGCCGCGCCGAACCCCAGCCTCGGCAACCGATCGCTGATCCGCGTTGATTGCCCACCCCCACCCTGTGTAGGGGTGGCGCCCCGTTTTCCTCGAGCCCGCTCATCACTCATGCGAAATCGCTCCTCTTGGATGCGCTCTCAACTGACCAGGATCCGGAACGTGTTGCTGATCTTTGCCGTCTTGGCGAACATGGCAGAGCCCGAACAGTACGTCGTCTCCGCCAGCTCGATGGCACGTTGGACGGCGGAGGCCTCCAAACCCTCGCCCTGAAGGAGATGCGCCAACTTGACCTCGGTGTACACCCGAGGTGGATCCTCAGCCCGTTCCGCCTGGATGTTCAGGCGATAGGCGCGCACCTCCTGGCGCATCCTCCGCAAGATCAGCACGACATCCAGGGCCATGCAGCCGCCCATCCCCAGCAGCATCAGCTCCATGGGGCGGAAACCGGCATTCTCTCCCCCCGCTTCCGGCGGCCCGTCGATCACCACGGTGTGACCCGACTCTGCCCGTGCCTCGAAGCGGACACCGCTCCGAAATGTCACCGCTGCTTCTGTGGTCACATCGCACCTCCACGAAAAGGGGTCGCGGTCTCCCGCACGATCGGGTCACCCGGATACGCGCGACGCCGTCCTTGAGGGAACCCGGATCCCCGGCCCTCAGCCCTTGAGCCCCGTGGTGACGATCCCTTCGACGAAGTACCGCTGCAGGAAGAGAAACAGTACGACAAGGGGGAGGGTCACCAGGAGCGCCGCCGCCATCAACAGGTGCCAGTCGGCATAGTACTCGCCGGCGAACGTCTGCAGCCCCAGCTGCACGGTGCGCATGCTGGCGCTGTTGGTCATGATCAACGGATAGAAGAAGTCGTTCCACATGAACACGGTCTTCAGGATCGCGAGGGCCGCCAGCACGGGACCGCTGAGCGGCAGGTAGATGTGGGTGAAGAGCCTGAGCGGCCCGCAGCCCTCCAGCCGCGCCGCCTCGTCCAGCTCTTCGGGGAAGTTGATGTAGTACTGGCGGCACAAGAAGATGCCGAACGAGCCGGCCAGCCAGGGCATGATCAGCGCCCAGTAGCTGTTGAGCCAGCCGATCCCCCCCTGGCCGGTGATGTCGTTGCCGCCGAAGAGGGGCATGTACCGCATCATGAGGAACTGCGGGATGATGATGGCTTGCGGCGGGATCATGATGCCGATCAGCATGAAGAAGAACAGCAGGTCCCGGCCCCGGAAGCGGAGGCGAGCAAAGCAGAACCCTGCCACGCTGTTCAGGAGGAGGCTGCCGAGCACGGAGACGAGCGCCACGAACGTCGAGTTGAAGAAGTACCGCCCCCACGGGGCCGCCTGCATGGCCTCGACGTAGTTGAAGGGCCGGGGATGGCTGGGGAGCAGATTGATCCCCACGAAGTACAGCTCCTCCTTCGGCTTGAGCGAGGTGAAGAGGGTCACCGCAAAGGGGGCGAGCATCGCCACCGCAAAGACAATGAGGACCCCGTAGAGGAGCGTGTTCAACCCGAGCACTCGCACGCGGTACCGCCGGACGGCCATTGCCACCTCAGGCCACCCCCGTCAGCTTCCCCTGCTGCCCATAGCGGAAGTTCACGAGCGTCACCGCCGCCACGACTGCCGCCAGGAAGATCGAGATGGCGGAGGCATACCCCAGCCGATGGTAGAAGAAGGCGTTCAGGTAGATCTGGTGCACCAGGGTGGTCGTCGCGTTGGCCGGTCCTCCCTGGGTCATGATGTAGATCTGATCGAACACCTGGAAGCCGTTGATGAAACCCATGATCAGCAGGAAGAAGGTCGTCGGCTGGACCAGGGGGATCGTGATGCGAAAAAAGGCGTCGACCTCGCGCGCCCCGTCCACGCGCGCGGCCTCGTAGATCTGGGGCGGGATCCCCTGCAGGGCGGCCAGGTAGATGACCATGTTGAAGCCCAGGCTCTTCCACACCCCCACGCCGATCAGGGCCGGCAAGGCGGTGGCCGGATCGTAGAGCCATTCCGGCTGGGGCAGGCCCAGCAGGCCGAGCAGGCGGTTCAGGAAGCCGTTGGCCGGATCGAGGATCCAGAGCCAGGTCACGGCAGCCGCCACGGTGCTGACGATGTTCGGGAAGTAGTAGACCTGGCGGAAGAAGCCCAGTCCGCGAATCCTCCGATTGAGAAGGGCCGCCAGGACAAGCCCCAGCACCAGGCCGGGCACCAGGGTGAACCCCGCATACACCACGGTGTTCTTCAGGGCCATGGTGAAGTTCTCGTCGCCCCAGAGCTGACGGAAGTTGCCCAGCCCGACCCACCGCCAGGTCCCCACCAGCCGGTAGCTCGTGAGGCTCAGCAGGCAGACAGCGAGGACGGGGATCAGGATGTAGATGACGTAGATGAGATACGCCGGGGCGATGAGGAGATACCCGCTCGCATCCGGCCCCAGCCACCTGCGCAGCCGCGCCCGGACTGTCGTCCCACCTCTACCCTGACGCGCCCCATCCGCCACAGTCCTGCTCCCTCGATCCATCGCCAGATCCGGCGCGGGGAGACGACCCTCGCCGCGCCGGTATCCAGCGGCTAGCCCGCCAGCTTCTTCGTCTCTTCGGCCGCGTGCCGCAAGCCGTCCTTCGGGGATTTTTGTCCGACGTAAATCGCCTCCAGTTGCGTGATGATGATCTGCCGCGCCTGCAAGAATGTCGGGAAGATCGGCCAGCCGACCGCATTCTCGAGCGTCTTGGTCACGACGCTATTGTACGGCCGCTCTTTGGCGAAGCGCTCCGCCAGCGACTTGCGCATCATCGGCTGGAACCCGGCCGCCCTGTACATCGCCCACATGGAGTCGGCAGAGAACAGGAACTTGATCAGCTTCCCCGCCGCCTCGACGTTCTTGGCGCGGGCGCTGAGCCCGTAGAAGGTCCCCAGGACCAGCGCCTGGGTCTTCGGGTTGGCCGGCGGGATGGCGACACCCAGCGCCCCCGGGGCGTTCCGATCGATGGCCGCGTAGAGCTGGGACTGGAGGAACCCCTGCGCAGCCGCCCCGGTCTGGAACGCGGAGCCCGCCGCCGCCTGCTGATCGCTGGGGACCGTCACCTTGTCCTCGCGCATCAGCCGCAGCAGGAACTCCATGGTCTCCACGCCCTCTGGGCCGTTGAACAGCGGCCCCCCGGCCTCGTCCCATAGATTCTTCAGGCCGCGGGTGAAGGCCACGCTGGCGAAGAACTGCTCGCCGTTCTTGATGGGGATATCGATGCCCGCGCGCGTCACCCTGTTCCCGTCTCGCTTGGTGAGTTTCCTCGCGTACTCCCGCAGCTCCTCCCAGTTCCTGGGCGGCCGCTCCGGGTCGAGCCCCGCCTCCTTGTAGTAATCCTTCCGATAGTTGAACGGCCGGAGGTCCGGCAGCAGCACCCCGTACCGCTTGCCGTCCTTCTTGCCCGAGTCCAGGCCAACGGGCTGGATGTCGTTCAGGTCGGGCCAGCCCTTGATGATGTCGTCGATCGGCTGCACCCACTTGTTGCCGATCATGGAGCCGAGCTGGCCATAGCCCGACCCGACCACGTCCGGGCCGGTGCCGCCGGTGAAGGCCACGCTGACCTTCTGGAAGAACTCCATCCACTGCAGCAGTGTGGTCTCGACCGTGATGTCCGGGTTCTCCTTGTGGAATTTGGGGAGCAGTTCCTCCTCGAGCACCTTCTTGACCGTGGGATCGGTTCCCGACCAGAAAGACACGACCACTTGGCCCGCCGACCGGCTCGGCGTGGGTGCCGCAGCGGATGCCGCCAGAAGGCCTCCCGTCCCCAGCAGTGAGCGGTGGATGAACTGTCGCCGAGTAATCATGGCCTGCCCTCCTCTTCGACGAAGAAAGTACTACAGTTCGCGGCCGCTGGCCGCAGGGGTGCGAGATCTGCCTGCCCAGTCACCAGGTGTCGCCGGGCCTGGCCGCCCACTCGATGCCCAGTTCGGCCAGCCTGGCGAACGTCGGCCAACCCGTCTTCGGATCCCAGCCCTCCATCTGGTAATACAGCCGAAGAGCCCGAGCAAAGGTCTCGGGGTCCACGTTCACTCCCTTCAGTGGTCCCTCGCTGAACGCCTCGTGCAGCCGTTTCGGCAACCGGTCATCCGCGGGAGTGAGCCCTTCACGGCAATTGAAGACGCGCGCCAGGGCCTTCCCGCGCTCCGCAACCTTGAACAGCTCCCAGAGGCTGGTGTCCCACCCCGTCAGCGCGTGTGTCAGGTCCACCACCTGGGTGACCCCGAGGATGTTGATCGGCGCCGCGGCAATGGTGCAGATACCCACCGTGCTGCAGAGAGACCACCAATTGCTCGTGTAGTAGTACGCCCGCACCTTGCGGGGGGACAGCTCCAGCCGCGGCACCGGCTCGCAGAGGCCCAACGCCTCAAGAGGGTGGGCCCCGGAGGGGTGGAAGCTCTCGTAGAGATGGTCGTGAGGAGCACGGACGTGATCAGCCCCTCCCGGAGCAGTGGAGTAGGCGAGCGTCAGGCTCTTCTTCCCCCGCGGTTCGTGCATGGGGATCTCTTGCCCCTTGACGGTGAGCGCGAATTCTTCCGCACCCCGGCCGATCCGTTGCGCCGCGCGTTGCGCCCCCTCCGCGAGGATATCCCCAAAGCCCTCCCGCTTGCCGATCTTCTCAGTCATGGTGACGAGGGCTTCCGCATTCCCGAAGCGGAGCTCGATGCCATCCGTATCCTTGCTGGTCAGGATCCCCCGCTCAAAGCACTCCATGGCGAACGCGGTTATCGCGCCCGCAGAGATGCTGTCCATCACGTACTCGGCGCAGAGCTGATTGAACCTCGCGAGCGCTTTGAGGTCTCCGATCCCGCAGAGTGAGCCGCCAGCCGCGATCGTCTCGTATTCGGGACCCCCATACCGTGGCGACACCCCGAACTCCGGGACCTCTACCTCGCGTTTACATGATACCGCGCACGCAAAGCACGTTCCCGTGTCCACGAGGATGGTTTCGGCCATGGCCTGGCCGGTGAGTTCCTTGGCCTGCTCGAACTGGCCGCGCTGAAAGTTGTAGCTGGGGAGGATGCCGTCCGTATCCAGCATCTTCACACCGCGGGCGGTGCCGAACTTATGGACCATGTCGGCGTTTCGGTCGTAGGTTTCCCGGAACCACTGCACGAGCCGGGAGAGGGCAGCGGGATCCTTGGCCTCGACCTGGCCGGACAGCTTCCCCCACAGGTGGCCGGCGTCGCGAAGTTCGGCCTGTCCGTCAGTGATCCAGAGGTACACTGGGCGGGGCGACTGCCCCATCACGATGACGGCATCGAAGCCCGCCAGCTTCAGCTCCGGGCCCCACCATCCCCCTGCCTCGGCCTCACCATGGGCATCCGAGAGGGGGGATTTTGCCGCGGCGGAGAAGCGGCTCGTTCCGGAGATCGGCGAGCCGTTGGTGGGACAGGTGGTGAAGACGAGCACGTTGTCGGGACCCAGAGGGTCCGAGCCCGGCTTGATCTCCCGTGTGAGGAGATGGGCCGCCATCGCACCGCCCCCCAGGAACATCCGGTAGGTGAGTTCGGGCACCTCCTCGACTTGCGTGGTCCCGCGCGTCAAATCGACACGGAGGAACTTCCCGTTGAAGGCACCCGGCATCGTCATCTCCTTTCCTTGGTCGCTCGCGGTCGGTGGTTGACGCCCTTCGGTATTGATGCAACCTGGAGGACTCTCCGCACGAATCACCCCATCTTCCCCGGAGGGACTCGGGGCGCCGTGGAATTTGAATTGCTCCTAGCCCCAGCCTGAGCACGCAGGCCACGACGCCCCTCCCCGTCCAGATACCCCCGTGGGAAGTAGAGACGGCTGGCCGCTCAGCACATCGGAGGCCGCTCCACCATCCGCTTGAGCCGGTCCACGTTCTTTCGGAGCGATTGCAGCTCCTTCAACTTGGCATCGGGGTCTTCCAGTGCCTGATAGATGATCGCCCCCTCGCAGTCCTTGGGTACGGGCAGCTCGGCCAGGTGACATATCGTCGGCACGATGTCGGTCAACCAGACGTTTCGCTCGATGACCTCACCTTGCTTGACTCCCGGTCCCGTCATGATGAACAGGCCCCGGAGGTCGCCGATGCCATTCCGGGCTGTGGGCAGCATGGAGCCGTGCTCCTTGCCGAAGCGCGGATCCACGGCGTAGATGATGTCCCCGATCCGATCGCCATAGAGGCCCAGGATACGGGCGTCCTCCTTCCGCAGCGCCAGGCTGATAGGCTTCAAGCCTGTCTTGGGGTCCGTGTAGTCATACAGAGCCTTGATGATCTGGTCCTGGACCTTCACGTACTCCTCACCGGGTTTGACGATGCCGTTCGGGTCCCGGCCCTCCACGTTGACGTAGACGTACACGGAACGCTGGCCCACCGCCTTGGTCTTGCTCCAATCGATCTTCCGGGGCTTGCCCTCCTCTGCCGGCAGGTAGGCCAGGAGGCCGGCCGCCTCCAGCACGTCCTCCACATGGAAATCCACCGTCTTAGCCTTCGCACCGTGGTCCGAGGTGACCACGACCAGCGTCTCGTCGTCTGCCGCCTCCAGCATCCGGGCCAGGCACCGGTCCACCCCCTGATACAGCTCCAGTTCGAGGGCCTGGAACTGTTCGGCCTTGCTTCGACTGGAGGAGGTAGCGGGATCGAGGTCCACCGAGATCGTATGGTACATCCAGTCCGGCGTATGCACGTGGACGAAGTACATGTCCCACGGCTTGTTCTGCAGCAGATACAGGCTGGCGTCGGCCAGCCAGATGTGGTGAAACTCCACCGTCTCCACGAGGGTGCGAGCGTCGATCCACTCTATCAGGAAGGATTCCCAGCCGGCGCGCGCCGTCGGCAACCCCTCCTCGCTCTTGATCTCGTCCTCGAGGGAGTGCGGATCGGCCCATCCCTCCAGGGAACACAGGCCGGGCACATAGATACGGAACTGCGAAGCATCAGGGGACAGCTCGATTAGCTTGCAGCGGAAGACCGCCTTCCGGGGTCCCTTCTCGGTCTTGAACACGTCATAGATGTTCTTGCTCCATTCCCCCGCCTTCAGCGTGGCGAACACGTCTTCCGCCTTCTTGCTGGAGCGCGCGACCCTCACGGTGTCATAGCCCTTGCCCCCCACGGCATCCACCAGGAGGCACCAGACCACAGGCTCCATCTTGTCCAGCATGCGCCGCAGCGAGAGGGTCACCTTGGCTTCCAGGGCTTTGGCGGAATGGGAGAGACCTGCCCAGCCTTGGGCCTTCTCGAAGGTGACCTCAGTGGCGAACGGGTACGGCTCGGTGGAGAGCAGGATGTCGTGGGTCAGGTTGCTCAGGCTGAAGATGCCCATGGGCACGCCCAGGCGCCAATCGTTGACCATGGTGCCGACGCCGCCGACGACCCAGCCGTCCTTCAACTGGCTGGGCCAGGTGGTCGGGTAGTTCATGATGATGGTCCGCTTTCCTACCCGCTCGGCCGCGGTCCAGATGGGTTCCGCCAGCACCTCGGTGGAGTCGAAGGCTTTGTGGGTGAGGTCAAGGGCGGTACCCGGTGTATGCGCGTCGAAATCGGTGATGCCATGGGTCCCCGGCCAGGCGCCGGTGGCAATGCTGGTCCAGTTCGGTGGGGTGATGGTGGGAAGCGGCACGAGGCAGTTGGGGGCATAGACCCCTTCGTTGATGAGCTTCTGGAAGGTGGGGAGCTTGCCCTCCATCGCCCACTGGTGGACGCGCGGGACAATGGGCGCATCCACGCCCAGCAGCATGACCTTCTTCGCTGTCTTGGCCATCATTCGTGCCCTTTCCTCGTTGGCCCGGAGACGGTGAGCGTTCCACCTGGTCGTCCGGGGTGTAGTAAGGATTGACCGGGAGCCGAGCGGGCGTTCACCGAGAATGCCTCTCTCGGGGAGGCGGTGTGCCAGCTCCCATCGCTGTCCTCCTGCCGGCTCTGCGCTTTGCGCTGACGCGGTAGCTCTGCACCACCCGGATCAAGCGATCGATGTGGGCCCGCATTGCCTCCGCCGCCTTGTCGGGCTGCCTCCCCTTGATGGCCCGAAGCACGAGCAGATGGTCCTCTGGTACCACCCCGTCCGCAGCCCGCTGGATGTGCGTTTGAATCTCCTGGAGGTATTCCTCCTGCAGGATGACGTTGACGACTGCCTGCAGGATACGGCTCCTGGACGCCTTGGCGATCAAGCGGTGGATGGCGCGGTTGTGATCGAGCCTGTTGCCCTGCCTCCGCATCTCCTGGATGTGTCGGCGCACCGCCTGCTCGATCTGCCGGATTTCCTTCGGGGTGGCCCGTAGCGCCGCCAGCCGGGCCGTTTCGGCCTCGACGGCACGCCGGGCGGTGAGCAGGTCGCGAACATCCTCGACGGTCTCGGCGCGGACGGCCTGCAGGAGGTCGTGGTGGTAGGAATGCTGGCGGTGGGCGTGTTCCAGTGCCGCCAGATGACGGTGGCCCTTCTCGGTGAGGACACGCCCCTTGGAGCCAAGGGCGTGTGTCAGACCGTGGAGGTCCAGGGAACGCAGCAACCGCCCTGCGGTCGCCTCGCTCGCGACGATCCCCGCAGCCTGAAGGGCGGCACGGACCTTCCAGCAGCCGATGGGCGTTTGGCTCTTGCCCAGCTCCCTCAGAGCTATGTAGGCCGCGTCTTCGTTCAGGATGGTGCCTGGCGGGCGCAGGGGGACCTGAGGCATCACCCTTGCCGCCCAGGCGGCACCGGCCTTCACGACTCGTCTTCTCATCTCACGTCAGCGTGGCAGCATGGATGACGGGGCCAATTGCCCCGAGCGGGGAATCCCTCATCAATGATGAGCGGCTAATGCCTATCACCGGCCTCCCGGGACGTCAAGTGAAATTCCGCGGCCTGTGCCATCACCCACACCTTTCCCTGCACCTGTGCCTCGGTGTTGGCTCGCACGTCCCAGCCAAACCGTACGGCCCCGCATGACTGTTCACCACGACGCCTCAGGCCAGCCGGCCGAGATCCTTGCAGAGGTTCACGATCGCCGTGCAGTCTTCGCCCCCCCATCCCTGGGCCCTCGCCTGGTTGTACCGCTCCCGAATCAGCGCGACCATCGGCACCGGCAGTCGGGCGCGGTTCCCCCAGTTCAGGGCAAGCCCGATATCCTTGTGGGCGAGGTCGATCTTGAAACCCGGCGACGTATCCCTTCGCCAGACCTTTTTCTGGAGGTAGCCCGCCACATACCCGTTGGTTGCCGCCGTCATGCTGGCCACCTGGATCATCGTTTCCAATGGGACGCCGCCCTGGCGACCGATGGCGAACGCCTCGGCAACGACCGTCAGCGTTCCCAACCCCAGCAGGTTGTTCACCAGCTTGGCCACCAGCGCCTGTCCCTGCGGCCCGATATGCAGGATGACCTCGCCCATGCACTCCAGGAGCGGGCGGGCGCGTTCAAGCTGCTGCTCGGTCCCCCCGACAAAGATCAGGAGCTTGCCCAGCTCCGCCTCCTTGCTGCTCCTGGCGACAGGGGCGTCACCATAGTCTGACGAGAGAGTCAACAGCCTGGATGAACCCTGATCCGTAGTCGAGCCGCGAAGGCCGATCACTTTCTCTTGACGGGATCTTAGCTTTTCGGTTACAAAGGGTCGCGAGTTGCCCCGATGAGGCAAAAACCATCTCGCAAGGAGGATCAATGATGAAGGGGTCCATCGTGAAGGTCAGCGAGGTCAATCCGGAGGCGTTCGGCACAGTATCCCGATGGTTCCTGATCTCCCCCAAAGTGGGCAATAGTACCTACCAGCGAATGGCCTATCTGGAGGGAAAACCCGGGACCAAGGGCACCCTTCACACCCACCCCGGAGATGAGGTGCTCTTTACCATCAGTGGCAGGGTCAACGTGAAGATCGATGGAGAGGATCACTTCCTCTCACCTGGGGAGGCCATTTCCATCCCTCCCGGCACCCAGCATTACCCGGAGGTGGTAGGAAATCAAACCTGGATCGCGGTCGCGGCTTATTGTGACGACTGCCCCATCATTGCACAGGCCAAAAAATAGACGCGTAGCTCAGGCGGTGCAAGGGTCTCAAGCCAAAACAGAAGGACTCCGAGGCAGGGTGGAGCCGCGAAGATGCCGGGCGCGCGCAGGTTGCATCTCCCTTGCTTAGCGTGCTACATTCTGGATAGCCAAGGCCCGTAAATTCGCGCCTTTCCGGCGCCCGCGCCCCGGAAATCGTTTGACAGCTTTCGGGTGCACCAATAGATTGTCGGCCGTTCTTGTTCGCTTGGCGAGGACCGATTCGCTTAGCGAGGACCGATGTCCTCGCAAGGAGGCCTGCGTGAGACCGAAGGTTCTGGTAACCCGCAAGATATTTGATGGGGCCCTGAACCTGCTCAGCAAGCACTTTGATGTCGAGTCGAATCAGCGCGACCTCCCTGTCACCCCCACCCAGCTTGTCAAGCGGCTTCAAGGCAAGTCCGGCGCGGTCACCCCACTCGCCTGCGAGTTCAACGAGAGGGTGCTGGCCCAGTGCCAGGATCTGAAGATCATCTGCAACGTGGCTGTGGGTTTCGACAACATTGATGTCAAGGCCGCAACCCGTCGCGGGATCATGGTCACAAATACCCCGGGCGTACTGGATGATACCACCGCCGATTTCACCTGGTGCCTGCTGCTGGCGACGGCGCGGCGCCTGCTGGAAGCGGACAAGTTCCTCCGCACCGGCAAGTGGAAGGGCTGGAGCCTGATGAATTTCCTGGGGCATGACGTGTATCGCAAGACCCTGGGCATCGTGGGCTTGGGACGGATCGGCAAGGGCGTGGCCAAGCGCGCCAAGGGTTTCGATATGCGGGTCATCTACACTGACGTCCAGCGCGCCGACGAGGCCACGGAGCGCGAGTATGGCGTCATGTACGTGGACAAGCGGACGCTGCTCCGCGAGTCCGACTTCGTGAGCCTGCACGTTCCGCTCCTTCCCGAGACCACGCACTACATCTCGCACGGTGAGTTCGCCCTGATGAAGAAGACCGCCACCCTCATCAACGCCTCCCGCGGTCCGATTGTGGACGAGAAGGCGCTAGTGAAGGCCCTGAAGGAGGGCAAGATCGCGGGGGCCGGCCTGGATGTGTACGAGAAGGAGCCCAAGTGCGAGCGGGCCCTCATCGGGATGAAGAACGTCGTCCTGGCTCCTCATATCGCCAGCGCCTCGATCGACACTCGCCAGAAGATGGCCATTATCGCAGCGCAGAACTGCATCGCCGGCCTCACCGGGCAGCGTCCGCCGAATCTGCTGAACCCGGAGGTTCTGGGGCGCTAGCCGCGCTTGCGATCGTCATGAGACCCGGGGCGGAACCGCGGTTCCGCCCCCATTTTTTCGTCTGATCTCCGATTCTCCCAGGCAAGGAGGCAGGCTCTACCACCGCCCTGGTCCGCAAGCTCTTCTCGGCGCTCCGCGTCAAGGGGCGCTGCCAGATGGATCGCTCGGGTATTGTAACGCTCATCGAGGAACTGACGAATGTGAAGGTCGGAAAAGCCTGATCGCGCCGCCGGGGTCCACCCGGCGGAGACCGCCCCATCCCCATTCGCAGACAGGAGAGGCATGTCGCTATGGACTACAAGACACAGGAACAACTCGCCAAACGCTACCGGGAACTCTCGGCGCACTTCGATCACTGGGAGAAGGTCAAGGACCTCATCGACCAGTTGATTGACATCATCCTCAACTACCGGCAGAGCGGCCACCCGGGCGGGTCCCGCTCGAAGGTCCACGCGCTCCTCGTGACCCTTCTCGGCGGCATCATGCGCTCGGACATCCGGCATCCCGAGAGCCGGTTCGGGGACCGGTTCGTCCTCGTCGGCGGCCACACGGTGCCGCTCATCTACTGCACGCTGGCCGTCCTCAACGAGGCCCTGCGGGTCAAGTATCGGCAGACCGGGGACAAGCGCTACGCAATCCCTCACGAAGCGGAGCGTGCCCTCTACTGGGAGGACCTCCTCAAGTTCCGCCGCAACCGCGGGCTGGCAGGGCATGCGGAATTCGAGGGCAAGACGCTGTTCCTCAAGTTCAACACCGGCCCCTCCGGTCACGGCTCCCCCGCTGCGGCGGGAGAAGCCCTGGCGCTCAAGCGGGCCGGCGCCGACGGGGTGAAGGTGTTCGCCTTCGAGGGCGAGGGAGGCCTGACGCCCGGCGCCGCCCACGAGACGATGAATAACGCCTGGGGGCTGGCGCTGCATAACCTGTACTACGTCGTGGACTGGAACGACTACGGGATCGACGACAACCCGGTCAGCAGCGTCGTGTACGGCACGCCCGCCGGCTGGTTCGGCTCCCACGGCTGGCGCGTCTATGGTACCGAGCTGGGCAGCGAGTGGGGGCCGGTGACGCAAGCCCTGCTCACCATGATCATGGACGAGAATCCCAATCATGCTCCCGCCGTCACCTGGGTTAAGACGCGCAAAGGCCGGGACTACCTGAAGTACGACAACGCCTCGCATGGCACGCCGCACGCACTCAACTCCGAGCTGTTCTGGAACACCAAGCGCCCGTTCGCTGAAAAGTACGGCGTGACCTTCACGAACTTCGGCGGCAAGGCGCCCAGCGATGCCGCGGTCCTCAAGGCCGAGTTCGAGGCCAACCTCAAGGCCGTGATCGACGTCCTGCACCGCGACCAGGCCCTGGTGGATTATCTCGCCGACACGCTCGTCGCCCTGGGCGAGAGCGTGCCCCAGGAGATCCCAAGTTTGCGCCTGGGCAAGCGCGGGATCCCCTTCCAGGATGCGCGCGTGTTCGACTATCGGAACTATCCGGCGGACCTGTTCGTCAAGCCGGGCACCTCGGCCCCCAACCGCGCCGCCCTGGCGAAGTGGGGGGCGTGGGTCAACGCATTCGGGGCCAAGGAGTACGGCCGTCCCCTCTTCATTGCCTCCTCGGCGGATCTGGCCGAGTCAACCAACATCAGCGGCTTTGCCAAGGGCTACGGCGATTTTCCTGGCTACGGCAGGTACGAGCGGTTCGGAGGTCCCGAGGGAGCCCTGCTGCCGACTGAGATCACGGAATTCACGAACGCGGGGATGATGGCCGGCATGGTGACGGTCAACCTCAGTCCGGATCCCGAGAAGGAGTTCGACGGCTTCTGGGGTGCCTGCTCAACATACGGGTCGTTCTCCTACCTCAAGTACGGCATGTTCCGCCTCCTGAGCCAGTTGGCCCAGGACTGCCCGCTCAAGGTCGGCAAGGTGATCTGGATCGCCGGCCACTCCGGGCCGGAGACGGCCGACGACAGCCGGACCCACTTCGGGATCTTCGCGCCGGGCGTGACACAGCTCTTCCCGGACGGCAAGGTCATCAACCTGTACCCGTGGGAGCACAACGAGGTGCCGGTCTTGCTGGGGGCCGCCCTGCAGCAGAACGTGCCGATTATTGCCCTCCATCTCACCCGGCCGGCAATCGAGATCCCCGACCGGGAGAAGCTGGGCCTTCCCTCTCACTTCGAGGCTGCGCGGGGCGCGTATATCGCCCGCGACTATCGCCCGGGGCAGCCCAAGGGTGGGACGGTGATCGTCCAGGGCACCAGCGCCATGGCCAGCGTCGTCAAGACCCTGCCGGAGTTGGACAAGCGGAACCTGAACGTCAAGATCATCTATGCGGCCAGCCCGCAGCTCTTCGCGCTCCAGCCGAAGGAGTACAAAGACAAGGTCTTGACCCCCGGCGATCGCGCCAACTCGACCGTGATCACAACACAGGCACGCTGGCTGATGCACGACTGGCTGTTCAGCACGCTCGCCGAGGAATATGCCCTGTCCTCCGACTGGGACAATCGCTGGCGGACCGGCGGCACGGTGGACGAGGTCATCGAGGAGGCGCACCTGTCGCCGAAGTGGATCCTGGAAGGGATCGAACGGTTCGTCCGCGACAAGGACGCTCGGCTGGCCCGCCTACAGGCCGATCTGGACGCCGCGCGCAACGGCGCGAAGGCCAGCACGAACAAGAAGTAGCCACCCCAGCCCGGGGTCCGCGATGGACTGAGGACCCCGGGCTTTCCCACTGAACTCCCTTCCTGCTTTTCCCAGTCTGTCTTCAGCCTGCGCCTAATCGTGGCTCGCGCAGTGAGCTAACCTTGATCCGAGAAAAACCTTGAACCGCCGGTACCAACGGCACCGCCGTTGGTGCGCCAATCCGCCTATAGGCGGACAAGGATACGATGTTCCGATCTCTCCAGCAAAGAACGGGAAAGCGCGCTCATGGGGCCCTGAGCAGTTTCGCTCGTTTCCCCCCAATGAGCCGTTTCGGTCTTGGCGTTCCAGGTACCCAGCGCCGGCGCTGGGTGTCCTTGGCGGTTGAGAATTTCGGATTGGGGCTAGTGGTTGCACCGCGGTCTTCGCTCGCCTTTGCCTACGCTCTCTGCCTCCGATACTGGACTCCCGGAAGGCCCTTGAAATCAGCATCCTGGGTCCACAAGACGGCCCCATACGCCCTGGCCGTGGCGAGAACAATGCTGTCCGCCATCGGCAATTTGCTTTCCAGGCTGATTCGCGCCGCACTGAGGGCAATGCGTGCGTTCAGATCAACGACGGTTCCTTGCTGCATAGCAGCGATGGCCTGCAGTGCATCACCTTCATTACGCTGCTGGAGAATCCGTTTGAAGACCTCGTAGAGAGTTAGCGACGGGACCAGGAGATCCTCAACCTGCTGGATCGGTGCGGCGAAGAAGGACGCATTCGGCCCGTTGGCGAAGTACTCCAGCCAAGCACTTGAGTCGACAACGTTCATATCCGGTCATCCTCACGCTCGACCGTGGTGTCGATGCCCTTCAAGAATCCGCGCATCTCCTTGATGGGGCGTACCGGAATCAGTTCGATCCGATCCCCGTACGCAATCGCCTGGACCTTCTGACCCGGAGAAAGACCTAGCCTCTCGCGGATCTCCTTTGGGATCACAACTTGAAACTTTGGTGAGATCGTCACCGTTCCCATAATGCCTCCATCGATTGAGAATTGGTATTACAAATATGCTATCGACCATGCTCACGTTTGTCAAGAACCTTGCATACCCCTACCCCCGCGAGTCCACCCCTCCCCTGCAGCCAGCAACCAAGATAGATCAGCGCTTCCCCTACACGGAAGCGCCGCCCAGGTGCTGCCGAACCGGTTTCGTGTCTCCGGTACCAGCCCCAGTGTTCCAGCCGCCGATCCAGGGCTTCGAGTTCGCGGAATTGCTTCGAGGCCTCGTATTCATAGAAAAAGTCTGTCATGGCCATCTCCTTTTGGCTTCGTCATCGATCCCGAGACTGTACGCAAGCACCCTGCTCGCCTTCGCCTCGACGCACTCACGCATCGCAGGCGAAAGTTCAGCGAGTTGGCGTGCCGCAATCGAAGCCTCGAAACCCAGTGATGGCGCATGACCTCACCTCCCGTGAAACCCTCTCCGGGGTTGGTGAAAAAACGAAAGCCCTGAGGTGGAGGGCCTCAGGGCTTCGGCAAGATCCGCAACAGCAATCAGCGCCTGACTATATTCCCCTCGCCTCCTGCCGACACCCCTGCCCTCGCACGGAAGCCGCGCGTCGTCGTAGCCAGGGACTCAGAATGAACAGGGGCAGTACACTCATGGTCTTGGGTCTCCTGTTGTGGGCGGCATCATACCCGATCTCTCGACCCGGTCAAGTGGAATCTCACTCGATCACACGTGAACGCGCTACCACAGCGCCGCCGCTTGGAGAACGGTCCGGACTCCTTTAACAGCGCGATAGAACTCGCTGGATTCCTCGCACGTAGCCCCCAGGGAGCGGCTCACGTTGCAGGTTGGCTAGGGAAAGCCAGGCATGCTCGTTGTGTTCGTGGCTGATGGTGACGTCGCGCTTTCCCTTCAACCGATAGGCATACTCGAGGATCAATACCTTCTTGCCTGGTGTAACCTCGAAAATCCAGGCGTCCACAAGCGAAGTCACACTAGCGGAGAGGCCCGTCTCTTCCCAGATTTCCCTGACAAGCGCTTCCTCCGGGGTCTCTCCATCGTCCAATCGCCCGCCCGGCAGTTCCCACTCGCCTCGATCGTTTCGCAGGAGAAGCACGCGCCCCCGGTGAATCAGCACCCCTTTGACTGAAATCGGCAGGCGCATCTCGCCCTCCCAAGCTTCCACCGCCAAGGCGCCAAGGCCGCAAAGGATACGATGCTCCAACTCCTCCAACGAAGAACCTGAAAAAGCTCTCATGGGGTGGTCAGAAGTCCCGTTCGTTTCCCCCCAATGAGCTTTTCGGCCCTGGCGTTCTTGGCGTCATGGCGGTTAATTCTTCCGGATCGAACTCAGATGCGGCCCCGGGTCCACTGGGTGTACCGCTCTCCCAGTCGCGGAAGCTTGTCAGAGCCCGCGAGCGTCGCCTGGATGTAGGTCCGCAGCTCGCTGATCCGCTCGCCGTGGATCGGATGAGTACGCATCAGGCCGGTGGACACCACCTCCTCGTTCCGCTGGCTCCGCGCCAATGAGGCCTCCAGGAAGCTCACCAGGCCGTCGGGGTTATACCCTGCCCGGTAGGCGTACTCGACGCCCACCCTGTCCGCCTCCGTCTCCTGGGTTCGGTTGTAGCCCCGGAAGATCACTTCGGTCGCAAAGTCGGCGATCTGGCTGAACACGGGGCCACCCGCCTGGAGCGCCGCCATGCTGACCGCGCCGCCCGATCCGCCGTATGCGCCAATGGCCTGGGCCGCCGTCTCGCCGGCCTTCCGCAGGAAGTAACGATTCTCGATCTCGGTAAGGACGTGCCGCTGGTTCACGTGGGCGATCTCGTGGGCTAACACGCCGGCCAGTTCCGCCTCGTCCCGCAACTGCCGTAACGCGCCCCGCGTGATGAAGATATAGCCCCCAGGCGTGGAGAAGGCGTTGACCATGTCGTGGTTCAGGATCGTGAAGTGGTACGTGATGTCATCGCGTCCCATGCTCTGGACCAGCGCCTGTCCCACCAGGTTCACGTACTGGCGCAACATAGGTTCGTGCCAAACGCCGTATTGCGCCAGCAGGCGCGCAGCCACGCCGCGGCCGATATTCACCTCGTCGTCCCGCTCGATCTTGGTCGAAGCGGCCGCCAGTAGCTCTGCCCCGCTGCTAACCAGCCCGAGATCCACCGGGCCGACCCGGCCGCCGACCCCTCCGCAACCCACCAGGAGGAGCAGCAGCCCCGGCAGGGCCCAGCGTCCGCAATGTCTCCGCATGGCGACCTCCTCCTATTCCCGGTACCGGCCCAGGCGGCCGGCCCGAAGGAAGCTTTCGACATCCGCCTCATTCACGCGGAACCGCTCGACGTCGGCCAGCGCCTGGTAGCCCAGGCGCATCTTGCCGAGCTGTTTGTGCTGAACCTCCTCGTCCACACCCCGGGCGCCCGCCGTCGCCGTCACGGCCGGTCCCTGTGTTCGCCCAGAGGTCAGGCCGCGCGCCAGGGCCTGGCCCAGATCGCTGCCACCCTTCGCCTGCTCGAAGCTGAAGACCTTGTCCTCTACGGCCATCTTGGCGGGCACGTCCCGGAAACGGACCAGCACGAGCTGTCCCTGCGCATTCTTCATCGTGACCTTGCGCAGGACTGCGCCGCTGCCGTAGGTGAGATCGCCCACTTGCTCGCCTCCACGCAGGCGATAGCGCAGCAGGCGCCCGTCCGCCACATCCACCCAGAGGCTCCATGCTCCGTCGGGACCCGTCCCCTCGACGACCTGGGCCGACCTGTCGCCGATGGTCTCGGTCCCGCCCAGGCGCGCGCCTGCGGCGGCAAGCCCCACCGGGAAGGCCTGCTCGGACAGCGTTCTGCGAACCTCCGCCGCCGCCTCGGAAAGACGTGTCGCGCCAACCTGGGTGATCAGCCACGCCTCTTTGCCGTCGTGGACCACCAGACGGAGCGCCTTGCTCGCCGCTTCCGTGACCTCCACTCGCACCCGGGGTGCCTTGTAGGTGTACCGGGCGCGGGCCACCAGGGGCAGATCCGCCTCCGAAGTCACACCGCCCGGCGCGGCATAGATGGCCTCACTCACCTGCCCCTCGCCCGGCGCCAGCATCCCGCCGACTGCCCTGCCGAGCGTCTCCTCGGGCGTGGCGGCATGGACCAGGACCGGTGAGAACAGCAGCAGGACCAGGATCCCCGCACTACGCCGACGCCACCTGGACATCGCGTGCCTTCGTGTAGGGCTCATAGATGGAGACCTCCTCTTCGCGTCCGCGGATCTTGACGCTGCCGATCTCTCGCCACTCGATCCCCTCCCCGTTCACGCGTTTCCGTGTCGCCCCGCTGACCAGTATCTGGGTCTTGTACTCCTTGTTCATGCCCTCCAGGCGCGAGGCCAGATTCACCGGATCCCCGATGATCGTGTATTCCTTCTTCTGCTCCGAGCCGACGTTGCCCACGATGACATGGCCGGTGTTGATGCCGACGCCGATCTTCAGGGGAACGCCAGTCTGCTTCTGCCAGCCCTCCTGCAATTCTTCGACAGCCGCCAGCATCTCCAACGCAGCTCGCACGGCGCGATTCGGGTGGTCGGGAGTGGCGATGGGCGCGCCGAAGAACGCCATGATGCCATCCCCGATGTACTTGTCAAGCGTTCCGCCATGACGCAGGATGATCTCCGCCATGCGGGACAGGTAGGTGTTCAGAGCGCTCATGACCGTGGCCGGGTCCAGCTTCTCCGAGGTGGCGGTAAAGCCCCGGATGTCGGAGAAGAGGATCGTCACCTCGCGCCGCGTCCCGCCCAGCGCCAGCTTGCTGGGCTCCGCCAGCAGCTCTTCCAGGACCGCGTCGGAGACGTACTGGCTGAACATCCCCTTGAGCTGCCGTCGGGCCCGCCCCTCTACCAGGTAGTGGTCCAGGAGGACGGCCACCAGCCCCAGGGCGAGGCCAAGGCCGGGCGCCACGAGGTCCAGCCACAGATGGCGGGAGCCGAAGGCCCAGAATGCGATCCCGAGTTGCAGGAAGCCTACCCCCACGAATGCGACCGGTATGCCGACGAGCGTCGGGAAGAAGCCGGCGAGGAGGCCCGCCGCCCCCACGAGTCCGAGGGTCAACACCCAGTTCACCGGCCCCGACAGGCGCCGCACGGGATCGGCGCCCGACAGCGTGTCCAGCCCCACGGCGTTGACCTCGACGCCGGGGAACACCCTGGAGAAAGGCGTGGAGCGAAAGTCGAACGCACCGCTCACGATGGCGCCGATGAAGACGACCTTGTCTCGAAAGGCCTCGGGCGGGATCTCGGGCGCTTCACCGCGGGCGATCTGCCCGTAGGAGCGGAGGATCCGCCAGGCCTGGACGTAGGGAAACGTCTGGACGGGGCCGCGCCACGTGAGCAGGACCCTTCCATCTTCGTCGAGGGGGACACGGCCCAGCCGGTTCTGGATGCCGGTGCCCCCGACGCCGGCAGGAGCCACCGTCCTCTCTGCCAGGGCGACGGCGAGCGGCAAGCTCGGGTACAGGCGACCCTGGTACGAGACGGTCGTCGGCACCCGGCGGAGGATCCCATCCTCGTCCGGATCAATGGTGATAGCTCCGATTCCCTTGGCGGCCGCCAGAAGCTCCGGAAGCGGCAGGGTGATCCCCTCGTATCGCAGCGGTCGTGGAGGCGCCTGCGCTGTCTTCGGGTCAAGTGGGTGAGGCGTGCTCCCACCTGTTTCCTGTCCCACGGCCTGCTGATGGAAGACGGCGGCCAGATAGACGTTCCCCGCCCGGGCGATCGCCTCGGCGAAGGCCCGGTCCCGCTCGGGTTTCTCCCGGTCCGGCTCGGCGAAGATGATGTCGAAGGCCACCGTTCGCGCGCCCCCGGCCCGGAGGTAATCCAACACCAACCCGTAGGCATCCCGGGGCCACGGCCAGCGGCCCAGGATGGACTGCAGTCGCTCGACGCTCTCCTCGTCAACCGCGATCACGACGATGTCGGGTCGCGCCGCTTTCGGAGAGGGAAAGCTGCGAAATCGGATGTCCAGCGTCTTCAGCTCGATGGTATGAACAAAGGGCAGCCGGGCGGCAAGCAGGGCGACGATCGCAGAGAGGATGGCCCAGAGGCAGGACCAGTGCCAACGTTTCCCAGGTGGACGATGCATAGTGCGTGCATCCTTGCCGCAACGGGACAGCAAGCATTGATCCGAACTTACTAACCGCCAAGTGGTCATGACCGCAAACGGTCACCACGACTCATGAAAATTCTTTTTTGGCGACCTTGGCGTCATGGCGGTTCAAGCCTTCTCTTGGATCGGGGCTAACTGCGCGCCATCCTAACAAAAAACGCCGTTCTGGCAAGCCGAAAATCGGCAAGAGAATCTCTGCAAGAGCTCCGACCCAGCCGCGCGTGTGGTTCGACCGAGCCCCCAGACACCGGCACGGACGAATAATGTACCGGACCATTGACTCCAGATTCCGATGTAGTATACTGGGAGCTGTAATTGATTACATGGACCACTGAAAAGCATTACACGATCCGGTAGACTCCGAATCATCCCCAAAGACTTCGCGAGCCCGAATGCCCATGTCTCACCGACCTCCCAGGGTCAGCCGACTCAAGGACGTCGCCCACCTGGCGGGTGTGTCCACCGCCACCGTCTCCCGCATCCTCAACGACCACGGCCCGGCGAGCGAGGAGGCCCGCAACCGGGTCCTTCGGGCTGCGCAAGAACTCGACTACCATCCGAACTGGCTGGCCAGAAGCCTGAGAAGCCGACGCACCAACACCATTGGCCTGGTCTTGCCAGATATCGAGAATCCGTTCTTCACCTCGCTGGTCAAAGGCGTCGAACAGGCAGCCTCATCGCGCGGCTGGAACGTCGTTTTCTGCAACACCGACGAGGATATCGGACGGGAGGAGGCACTTGTCCGAACCCTTGTGGAGCGGAAGATCGACGGCCTGATCCTGTGTCCGGCCGCCGGGTCCCACGATTACCTAGCCCGCTACCTGGAGCGACGGCTTCCCGTGGTGGCGGTGAACCGGACGTTCCGGGATTTTCCGCTCCCGGGAGTGACATCGGACAACTTCCGGGGAGCCTACGAGGCCACCCACCACCTTCTGGCCAAGGGCCTGCGGCCCTTGGCCCTTATCTTGGGAACTCCCAATCTCAGCACGACCCAGGATCGCCTGGCCGGTTGCCGGCGAGCGGCGGAAGAGTTCGGGCTGGGGCCGGAGGACCTGCTTCTCAAGGTGGGGTTTGGCCGAACCGCCCAGGGCTACGAGGCCGCGCTGGAATGTCTGGACGCGAACCCGCGGCCGCAGGCGATCTTCGCCTTCAACAACCTGATGGCCGAGGCGGCCCTGATGGCCATTCATCAGCGAGGCGTACGTTGCCCCGCCGACATTGCCCTTATGGGTTTCGACGACTTTCGCTCCGCGGCGGCGCTGACGCCGCCCCTCTCAGTTGTCGAGCAGAACCCGGTGCAGATGGGCGCAAAAGCGGTGGAAGAGTTGGCCCGGGTCATCGAGACGGGCGAGCCCAGCCAAGCCCTCACTTCGATCCCGACCCGGCTGGTCATTCGCGCCTCGTGCGGCTGCGCCATGACGCAACAATGGGGTCACGACGCATCCCGTTCCCTTCGGGGAAAGATCGAACCAGCCGAGTGCGTACCAAGGTGATGGTGATGAGGACTCAACTCGGCATCCGAGCTCCGCCGGGATATTGCGGAGCGTCAGCCACCTCCGTCCGATGGAATCCCGTTCGCGGGGGAGAGGAGAGGATCATGCAGAAGAAGCGAGTGGCACACGGTGGAGGGGATCGGGCGATCAGCCGGCGGAAGTTCCTGGGCGTGACGGCCGGGGCCACGGCCGCCCTGTCCTTCGGGACGTTCATCCGCAGCGGCCTGGGCGCGGCCAAGGTGAACATCCTGACCTGGTCCAACACCCTGATCGCAATGGATGACACCTTGCGGGAGCAGGCCAAGCAGTACACCAAGGAGAAGGGCGTCGAGGTCAGCTTCGAGTTCATCAACCAGACCGACCTGCCGACCAAGACCGCGGCCGCCGTGGAGAGCGGCGCCGGCCCTGACATCATTACCCTGTGGAGCGACGGGCCGCACCTGCACAACAAAGCCCTGGTGGACATCGGGGACGTGGCCGAGCCCCTGGGCAAGGAGCTGAAGGGCTGGACCAACATCGCCAAGGACATCGCCACTGTCGGCAAGACGTGGAAGGCGGTGCCTTGGGCGATCATCCCCATCTGCATCACCTATCGCTCCGACTGGTGCAAGGAGGTGGGGTACACGAAGTTCCCGGATACCTACGACGAGATGCTGGTGTTGTGCAAGAAACTGAAGGACAAGGGCCACCCGGTCGGCTTCGCCCTGGGCCGGGCCATCGGCGACGGCAACCAGTCGCATTATCCGATGCTCTGGGCCTTCGGCGGCGCCGAGTGCAAGCAGGACGGCAAGACGGTTGACATCAATTCTCCGGGGACGGCCAAAGCGGTGGATTACCGGCGGAAGCTGCACCAGGATGGCGAGACCGACGACGTCTACTCGTGGGACGACTCCAGCAACAACCGCGCCTTCCTGGCGGAGGCCGTCTCGGTGACCGGGAACGCCGCTAGCATCTACTGGGCGGAGAAGAAGAATGCCCCGCAACTGCGCGAGGTGACCGATCATGCCCTCTGGCCCAAGGGGCCGGCGGGACGATTCGGCTACTCCACGGCCATCAGCCTGGGGGTCTTCGAGTTCTCCAAGTTCCAGAAAGAGGCCAAGGCGTTCATCAAGTGGCTGCTGGAGCCGAAGCAGTACTCCGCCTGGATGGGGATCGGTGAGGGCATGATGGCCGGGCTCCTGAACTACTACGAGGACGACCCGGTCTGGAAGAAGGATCCCAAGCTGGAGGTCGTCCGGGAGATCCCGAAGTACGTGCGGATGCCCGGGTACCCCGGGCCGCCGACCCGGTACGCGGCCGAGGCGATGATCAAGTTCGTGATCGTCAACATGTTCGCGCGGGCGGCCAAGGGCATGGCCACAGCCGAGACCATCAAGATCGCCGAGCAGGAGCTGAAGGAGATCTACTCGAAGGCCTAGCGGTTGGATCAGGGCGGAGGGAGCCATGGCGTCAATCGCACACGCCGAACGACTGCCGGTGGAATCCCGGTTGTGGCGCTTCCTCAAGCCGGAGGCGCTGACGGGGTACTTTTTGATCTCGCCGGCGGTCTTCCTGCTGCTGGTGCTGCTGGCCTACCCCTTCGTCCTGGCCGTCTACATCAGCCTTACCGATCGGGTCCTGGGGGAGCCGGGGAAGTTCATCTGGATTCGGAACTTCATCAAGCTCCTCCAGGACTCGTTCTTCCGCCAGACGGTCTGGAATTCTTTTATATACACTGCCTCGACGGTGGTCCTCAAGATGATCCTTGGGATCATCCTGGCTCTCCTGCTGAACCAGGAGATGCGATACCGCAACCTGGTGCGCGGGGCACTGCTGCTCCCCTGGATCGTCCCGACCTCGCTCAGCGTCCTCACCTGGCTCTGGATGTTCGACTCCTTGTTCAGCATCGTAAACTACATCCTGCTGGGCTTGGGACTGATCTCGAGGAAGGTACCCTGGCTGGGTGATCCATTCTGGGCCATGGTCTCCGTCATCATCGTCAACACCTGGCGCGGCCTCCCCTTCTTCGCCGTCTCGTTCCTGGCCGGCCTCATGACCATCCCGCGGGAGCTGTACGAGGCCGCCGAGACCGACGGGGCCAAACAGTTCCGCCAGTTCTGGCACATCACACTGCCCCTCTTGCAGCCGGTCATTGCCGTGGTCGTCCTGTTCTCCACGATCTGGACGTTCGCCGACTTCCAGATCGTCTACATCCTGACCCACGGTGGACCCATCAATGCCACGCAGATCTTCGCCACCATGGCCTACGATGTGGCGTTGGTGGCGGGGCGGATCGGCGAGGGATCCGCCATCTCGCTGTTCCTGTTCCCGGCGTTGCTGGTGGTCATCATCCTGATGCTGCGGTACCTTCGGCAGGAGTAGGGGATCGCGATGCGACGCAAACGGCTCCGGACGCTCCAGCGCATCGTCGGGGTGTACCTTCCCCTGGCGGCGTTCCTGTGCTTTGCACTCTTCCCCTTCTACTGGATGCTGATCAGCAGCTTCAAGGCCAACCCGGAGCTCTACAACCTCAAGGCGAACCGGCTCTGGATCGCGAATCCCACGCTCGACCAGTTCCGGGATCTGTTTGCCAAGACGGCCGCCCTCCAGTGGCTCTGGAACAGCTTCTTCGTCTCGTTCCTGACGTCCATGATCTCCATGACCTTCGGGATCATGGCGGGCTATGCCCTGGCCCGCCTGAAGTTCCCCGGGGCCCAGGCGTTCGGCCTCGCCACCTTTATCACATATCTCGTGCCGACAACGCTCATCTTCATCCCCCTGGCCCGGGTGGTCCAGTCCCTGGGCCTGTCGAACTCCATCTGGTCCCTCGTGGTGACCTACCCCACGTTCCTCATCCCCTTCTGCACCTGGATGCTCATCGCGTACTTCAAGTCCATCCCCAAGGACATGGAGGAGTGCGCGATGATCGATGGGTGCAGCCGCATCGGCGCCATGGTGCGGATCGTGCTTCCCGTGGCCGTCCCGGGGGTCATCTTCTCCGCCATGTTCAGCTTCACCCTCTCCTGGAACGAATTTGTGTACGCCCTGACCTTCATCTCCACCACGACCCACAAGACCATGTCGGTGGCCGTGCCCACAGAACTCATCCGCGGCGACGCCTATTTCTGGGGAGAGCTGATGGCCGCCTCCCTGCTGGGCTCGGTCCCCGTGGCTGTGCTCTATTCCTTCTTCATGGAATACTTCGTGTCCGGCCTGACGGCCGGCGCGTTGAAAGGCTGAGACCCGACCCAGAGGCGAAAGGAGGCTGCCCATGCAATATTTCGTGTCCAAGGCGACCCCACGCACGATCCTGGTGATGTTCGACCGGGATGATCTGTTGCTCGAGGGCCTGCAGGAGGTCGTGAAGAAGGAAAAGATCGACACCGCGGCCATCACGGGCGGAATCGGCTCGCTGCAGCGGGTCCACCTCCACACCATCACCAGCACGGGACTGCCCCCCACGGACAAATACTGGAACTTCACCGGCCCCATCGAGCTGGCGAGCGTCCAGGGCTCGGTCATCGGCGGGGACGCGCACGCCCACATCGCCGTGTTCGACTGGGACAGCAAGCAGACCTACATCGGCCACCTGGAGCCGGGCAGCGTCGTGGCCTACCGGGCCGAGGTCAGCTTGGCCGTTCTGGAGGGGGTGCAGACCGAGCGGTACAACGACGCGCAGGGGAACTTCCGCATTCGGCAGCGCTAGGCTTTCGCCCAACGAAAAATTCCAAACCGATCCGCCTATGGCGGATAAAACCGACAACCGGAAAGCGGAGGCATGCGCTAACGTTTCGCTCACGATTGATGGATCGTCATTTTCAGTTGTCAGTTGTCGGTTTTTCATTTTCCATTGAAAAGGAGTCCACCATGGATGTCCGTCACGTCGCTGTCGCCGGGACCGGCATGATGGGGCCCGGAATCGCCGCCACCTTCGCGCTGACCGGGCGTCAGGTGACCATCGTCAGCCGCAGTTCCGAGGGGGCTTCCCGCGGGATTGCCACGGCCAAGTCCCTGATCGAGACCCTGGCAACCAATGGTCTGGCCGATCCCGGTCAGGCCAAGGACGCCGTGGCCCGGTTGGCCTCTTCCACGGATCCCGAGGCGGCAGTGCGCGTCGTCCAACTCTTTGTGGAATCTATCCCCGAGAACCTGGCGACCAAGCAGGCGTTTTTCGCGCGGCTGGACAAGGCCTCGCCAGATGCGATCCTGTGCTCCAACACCTCGGGTATCAGCATCACCGCCATCGCCGAGAAGGCCAGCCGACCGGAGCGGATTCTCACCACCCACTTCTGGAATCCTCCCTACCTGATGCCCCTGGTGGAGGTGTCCGTGGGAAAACGGACCAGTCCGCAGATCGCCAAGGAGGTCATGGAACTCCTCCGGGCCTGCGGCAAGGTCCCCGTCCTCGTTCACCATGACCGGCCGGGGCAACTGGGCAACCGGATCCAGCACGCCATGATCCGGGAGTGCGTGAACATCGTCCAGGAAGGCATCGCCACTGCCGAGGACGTGGACCTGGCGGTCAAGACCGGCGTCGGGTTCCGCTTGCCCGTGTACGGGGTCTTCGAGCATGCCGACATGGTCGGCCTGGACTTGGTGCGGGCAGTTCAGAACTACGTCCTGCCCGACCTCAGCACCGTCAAGGAGGCGGGCCGCCTCCACCAGGAGAAGGTAGCCCGGGGTGAGCTGGGCGTCAAGAACGGCCGGGGATTCCTGGAGTGGACGCCGGAGAAGGCCCAAGAAGTGCGGACGCGCCGCGACGCCTTCCTCATCCAGTTCCTCCGCTGGCAAAAAGAGCGCCGCTTCTCTTGACCTTTCGCATTTCGCGCGACGGGGTCCCCGCATGCGCCTTCCCGACCGGGGACCCCATCGTCTTCGTTCCCGCCTCACGGGTATTCAGACGGTCTTAGGTTTCACCACGCCTGGCTCTGCCCCCGCAGGAGAGAGATGAAGATGGGTCGATACTTCGAGGTGAGCGTCGTCGCGACCAGCGAGACCGAGGAGGCGCTGGGCGACTTTCTCTTCTCCGAGGGAGCGCTCGGCGTCGTCACAGAAGATCTGCCTGGCGAGCCGCCCAGGAAGCTGATCCGCGCGAGCTTCTCTGAATCGCTGTGCGTGGACCCGCTCGTCGAGGGGCTGAGGCGGTATCAGGATTCGCTGGCAGCCCTTGGTTTCTCTGGGGCGGATGCACGGATCGTCGTCCACGAGTTGCCAATCGAGGACTGGGAGCGCATCAACAGGGAGCAGTTCAAACCGCTCCTCGTGGGCAGGCGGTTGGTGATTGCCCCGCCGTGGCATCAGGGCCCTCTCGCGGAGGATCGCCTCCTGATCCGGATTAACCCTGCGATGACCTTCGGCACGGGCTATGCCGCCACAACCCGGATGTGCCTCGAGGTACTCGAGGCATTCATGGATCAGAGGTCAGAAAGTCGGGGGCCGCTGGTCCTGGACATGGGAACGGGAACGGGTATCCTCGCCATCGCCGCAGCCGCCCTCGGAGCGCAACGGGTCGTTGCCGTTGACACCGATCCTGACGCGTGTGCGGCCGCCAGAGAAAACCTCGCCCTGCACGATTGCGCAGATCGGGTGCAGATCATACACGGGGGCATCGAGGACGTCGGATCGGATCAGCGCTTCGACATGGTCCTCGCCAACCTGGACGCCAGGATTCTTCCTCCGCTCTTCCACTCGCTTACCACACGGCTTGCCCCAGCAGGCCGGCTCATCGTTGGAGGGATCATGGTCAAGGAGGAGGGCATCGTAACTCCCGCGATGCGTGCCTCACACCTCCGAACCCTGGAGCGGCGGACCCAGGGAGAGTGGCTCTGCCTGACTCTGGTAACCGAAAGAGGCTGAGGTTGTCAGCTTAGGATTCCTATCCTACCCAGACCACATCCAGCCCTAATTGCCCAGCCGCATCCCGCTGGCGCGCATCGCCAGTTATCCCCAATCCGAAATTATCAACCGCCAAGGCGCCAAGAACGCCAAGACCGGATAAGCTCCTTGGGTGAAACAAACCAAGCTTCTGAAGGCCCCACGAAGGCGTTTTCGCGTTCTTGGATCGGGAGATC
>Ga0315285_10000234_pt1 | contig 55082 bp, 36 predicted proteins | sample YL17G09_36_MG_FD_203698 | JGI IMG/M metagenome (GOLD analysis project Ga0315285, IMG submission 203698) | Sediment microbial communities from Yellowstone Lake, YNP, Wyoming, USA - YL17G09_36 | ecosystem: Environmental > Aquatic > Freshwater > Lake > Sediment | place: USA: Wyoming | collected... | reverse complement strand
CAGCGGTGAAAATGATGGCATGAGTGCCTTGATGGGACCCTCGCGCGGAAACCGCCGGGAAATGACGTGGTTTTTGCACAATCTGGTTGACACGCCGCCCGGACAATTTCTTACGTGCGGATTGTGGCTGTCGCCGATCACTTGAGAATGAGATATAATCGCAACAGAATTAGAAAGGTCTTCTCGAGATGAAACACAGCCGGAGGCAGTTTTTGGTGACGGCGGGCGCGGGTGCGCTGGCCATGGCGGGTTGCGCTACGTTTCGCGAACCGAGAGCGGCGCGGCGGCCCAACATCCTGCTGATCATGTCGGACGACCAGGGGTACGGCGACCTGTCGTCGCACGGCAACCCGTGGCTTAAGACGCCCAACCTCGACCGGCTCCGTGGCGAGGGCGTCCGGTTTGAGCGGTTTTATGTCTGCCCGGTGTGCACGCCGACGCGGGCGGGGCTGATGACGGGCCGGTACAACTACCGGACCAGAGCCATCGACACGTACCTTGGCCGGGCGATGATGGACCCGGAAGAAGTCACGGCGGCGGAACTGCTTGCGGGCGCCGGTTACCGCACGGGCATCTTCGGCAAGTGGCACCTCGGCGACCATTACCCGATGCGGGCGTGTGACAAAGGGTTTCAGGAGTCGCTCGTTCACAGGGGCGGCGGGTTGGTGCAGCCGTCGGACGTGCCCGGCAACACGTATTTCAGCCCGGTTCTCAGCAGGAACGGCGAGGACTGGAAATCGTCGGGTTACTGCACGGACGTGTTTGCCGACGCGGCGATCGAATTCATCTCGCGTCGGTCGAGCGCGCCGTTTTTCTGCTACCTCGCGACAAACGCGCCGCACTCGCCGCTCGAGATCGCCGACGAGTGGGCGGAACCGTACCGGGCGATGGGGCTCGACGAAAAGGTCGCCAACGTCTACGGAATGGTGGCCAACCTCGACTGGAACATCGGGCGGGTGCTCGGTAAGCTCAACCAACTCGGCATCGAGCGGGACACGCTGGTCATCTTCCTCACGGACAACGGCCCGCAGGCGTTCGGTCAGGAGCCGGTGCGCTACAACGCGCAGATGCGCGGCGCGAAAGGCACCGTGTACGAAGGCGGCATCCGGGTGCCGAGTTTCTGGCGATGGCCGGGCACGCTCGACGCCGGCCGGCGCGTCGACACGATGGCCGCAAACATCGACGTGCTGCCGACATTGCTCGAGATCGCCGGTGTCCGCAATCCTGGCAACCGCGCGCGCGCGCCGCGCGTTGACGGCCGGAGCCTCGTGCCGCTGCTGACGCGGGACGGCGCCCCGTGGGCGGACAGGTACTACTTCACGCAGTGGCACCGGGGCGATGTCCCGGAACGGTACCGGGCCTGCGCGGCCGTGTCGCAACGGTACAAGCTCGTTGACGGGAAAGAGTTGTACGACCTCGTCAACGACCCGTTCGAGACACGCGACATCGCCGCGGAGAAACCAGACGTCGCCGCCGAGATGCGGGCCGCGTACGAGCGGTGGTTCGACGACGTCAGCGCCACCCGGGGGTACGACCCGCCGCGCATCCCCATCGGCACGCCCCGCGAAAACCCCGTCGTCCTCACCCGGCAAGACTGGCGCGGCGACGAAGGGTGGGAAGGCGGCCGGTGCGGCCACTGGCTGCTCGACGTCGCCACGCCCGGCCCGTACGAAATCACACTCACCTTCAACCCACTCGCCCAACCAACGACTGTCGGGTTCCAACTCGGCGACACCACCCTCGAGCAGGAAGTGGAGAAGGACGCTGCCTTCTGCACCTTCCCAGACGTCACCCTCGCCCCCGGACCCGCCAGACTCGACACCTGGCTCACCCGAGGCGGAAAGAGGGAAGGCGCGTACCAGATCTACGTCCACAAGCGCTGAACCCATCCCAGCCATTCGCCTTTTGTTTCTCCAACTGCCTCTATTATATATAGGCAAGTTGGTGCATTTTTTGGCTGCGCCAGAGGCGGTTGCAGGGGCAAGAATTTGCGAAACAATGGGGAATTGGTTGAATGTGCGGAGGGACAGAGGTCGCCCGGAGGGGCAACTGCTGAGGGAGGAGCCGAAGGCTAAAGCAGGGTGCCACCAGATCGAGCAATCTTCATGTCCCACGATTCTTTGGACAGCTTTCCGGCTTCAATCGGCAACAGCGTGAACTTCTTTTTGCCGACCTCGCTGCGATAAAAGGCGGTATTGGTTTGGAATCCCCATTCTCTCATGCATTGTTGCGACTGGTTTGGCGCAACCATCTGCGCGTGAGTCTCGTAGAGCGCCCTCTCTTCCCAATGCCTTTTGACGTTGCCGCAGATTTGATCTCTGGGATCCTTTGGCTTGCGCTTCAGATCTTCGATAATACCGGGAATCGTGAGCATCCAGAGTCGATCCGCTTCTCGAAGGAAGGCCGACATCGGGAAAAGTGGCCTGGACAGATCTGCATCGGGGACAAACAGGTATGTGCCCAGATCCGGGCTCTCCTTTAGGTACTCGCCCAAAGTCGGATCGTCATGGTACCGCACCAACTCACTTACGATCGATATGTCTTCATCTTTGAAATGGAGTTTATCGCGCAAGGCAGACATTATACATGCCACAAGCGGCGCGCCGTTTTCCATGTGGCGTTTTCGCTGTGCAATAGCCGGCTCACGTAAAGAGGGTTCATCACGAACCTTGGAAACACTAATCCTTTTTTCGTCTTTTGCTTCGAAGGCGTTGCCGGCATCATGAAAAAGGGCCGCCCAAATGGCAATGGGCAACTGAGCCGGTGTGGTTGACAACGGCAAATCGATTTCCATCTGACCGATCATGATCTCTACCAGAATTTCAAGCACCTTTGGCGTATGATGCACGGCATTCACGTGGCGTCCCCAGATAAGGAATGGTTCTACGAAGTTGTAAGCTACATCAACATGCTCGATGCAAGATTTGAGGCCGGCTTCTTCCAGCCGTTTCACAGCAGCGCCCATATACTCGCCTGCCTGCAGCAACTCGTATTTAAGGCTTGAGTCGTTTTGCGTGCTCATAAGCTTAGCTCCTTTTCGTGCCGCTCTGCAGCGGCAGATGCAGGCACAAAACCTTCCGCCGCGCACGGCTTATATGACAAGTATATGACTGGCGTTCAAGCTAAATCAACAGCAAGGACACCTGACTCACCCGAGGTGGGGGAGAGGGAAGGCGCGTGGCACGTCATTGCGGATAGGCGGCGATAGAGGACCAATCATTCACACTGTGAGGTGTTAAGATGCTTCGATAGTTTCTCTATTTGCGGCCGCACGGGAGGGAGCTCTTCTTTTACAACCGTCCAAACAATAACCAAGTCTACTCCAAAATACTGGTGTATGAGCTTGTCCCGCATACCAGCCATCCGCTTCCAGGGGACGTTAGGGGCAAGAGCCCGCACATTTTCCGGCACCTGTTTGGCGGCCTCTCCGAGCTCCTCCAGGCACCGGACCACGGCCTTGGAAGTTTTCCGGTCTTGGAGGAACTTTTCGAGAGACATGTTCTCTGTAAAGTCAGAAGCCTCGTCTATGGAAGTCACGATGTCCTGCAAGTAGTCGCGGCAGTCGCGGGTCATATCATGGCGACCTCTTTTAGGATATTTTGGCCGATGTGGGGTTTCAGGGCGGCTTTTGTGACGAGGTCGACGGGAGCGCCGAGCCACTGGGCCAGTTTTTCTTCGAGTTCGAGGAATTTGAAGAATCCGATGGGTTTGTCGAACTCGACGAGGATGTCGATGTCGCTGCCTGGTGTGGCTTCTTCGCGGACGTGTGAGCCGAAGATGCCGATTGCGGCGACGGCGTAGTCGCGGGCCATTTCTTCGCGGCGTTCGTGGAGGATTTCTTTGAGTTGTTCGAGCGTATGCGGCATTTTCTTCTCCCGGTCTCCGGGCAATGTTAGCATGCTTGTTGCAGTTTATCACAAAGTGGTATAGCAGCCATGCAAAACCGTTTTTGCCCAGAGCGCCGTACAGCCTGAAAGGCTGTCTTCTGTGGCCCCTTCAGGGCCTACAGGAGCCAGTGCGGGGAGACGAATTCGTTCACAGCAACAAGAAGTTGACGGGATATTATATGGGTGTGGTTTCGGACTGTGGAAACAGGAGATACCGTGGAGAGGTGGCTCGACAAAGGGACACCCCCCACAACTGCCGGGGGGCGTCCCAACGTGGAAAGACCGCGAAAAGCAGGGACAGAGGAACTGGTGAAGAAGCCATAGTCTATTGAATGGTCGCGAAAAGCGGGGACAGACACGGTTTCAAACTACCGAAACCGAGTCAGTCCCCGTTTTTCGCTCAGTCCCTGTTTTTCGCTCAGTCCCTGTTTTTCGCTCAGTCCCTGTTTTTCGCTCAGTCCCCGTTTTTCGCTCAGTCCCTGTTTTTCGCTCAGTCCCTGTTTTTCGCTCAGGTACGTGTCATTCGCATGATGTCGGCGGTGAGTTCGATTGGTGTACCGTTGGGTGTGCATTTGTATTGGTCGAAGTTGGTGTAGCCGATGGAGCGTAGGAACTGTTCGTCGATGAGGCATTTGCCGTTGGTCTCGGCGGGGTGTTGGAGGATCTCGAACGCGGCGTCGGCGAGGATGTCGGCTTTTCGCCAGAGTGATGGGTTGCCCATCTGGAAGTTGATGGTTGCGGCGGATTCGATGATGGTTTTCGGCCAGAGCGCGGTGGCGCAGATACCGGTACCATCGAGTTCTTCGGCGAGTCCGATGGCGGTCATGCTCATTCCGTACTTGCTGATGAAGTATGCGATGTGGCCGTGGAGGATCGAGAGGTCGACGGGCGGCGACATGAAGATGATGTGGCCGCAGGCCTGTTTGCGCATGGTGGGGAGGAAGGCCGAGGTGACGGCGAATGCGCCGCGGACGTTGACGGCCATGACGAGGTCGAACCGTTTCATGGGGGTGTCTTCGAGGTTTCTCCACCAGAGTGCGCCGGCGTTGTTGATGACGACGTCGATCCGGCCGAATTTTTCAAGCGTGGCGGCGACGGCCCGGTCGATGCTGTCCTGTTCGACGAGGTTGCAATAGACGGCGAGGGCGGTTGCCCCGACCGCGCGCATTTCGTCCGCGGCGCTTTCGATGGTTCCCGGTAGTTTTTCGTGCGGTTTGACAGACCTTGCGGCGACGACGATATCGTAACCTTCGCGGGCGAGTTTGAGGCCGCAGGCCTTGCCGATCCCGCGCGTTGCGCCGGTGATGAATGCGACTTTTCTCATAGGGCCTCCTATATGGGGCAGTTTGGCAAGATGCCCACGGTTTTTCAAGAGGGATGGGGCGGATCGGACGGATCGGACGGATCGGACCGATCGGACCCCGCCGCCACCATCTCCACTCGGCCGACGTCGGCGCGTTTTGGAAAGCGCGGGTGTGGTAGCATGGCGGGAATGGAGGGCTCGACATGAGGCGGATGAACAGGCGGGCTTTTTTGCAGCGAACGGCTGCGGCGACGGGCGCGGGCTTTGTTGTATCGGCAGCGGCTGTGTCGGCGGGGAGTGATGCGGCGGCGGTTCAACTGTCGGCGCACGTCCATGTGCTGCCGGGCGGGGTGAACACGGGCGTATTGGTGAGCGATGGTGCGGCGCTGTTGTTCGATTGCTGTGACTCGGTTACGAATGAGCGTGTGGCGGTGTTGGGCGCGGGGTCGGTCGAGATGATCTGCTGCACGCAGCACCGGCGGCCCAACATGGCGGGTGCGTACCGGTTTGTCGAGGCCGGGTCGAAACTGGTTGTGCCGAAGGCGGAACGCCATCTGTTCGAGGAAACGGATGCGTACTGGAACGACTGGAAAAACCGGTGGCACGTGTACCACAGCGAGCCGGGCCCGCAAGTGGCGGCGTCGCGGGTGGCGGTGGATCGCGGTGTGGGCGAGGGCGACGTGATCGAGTGGCGTGGGTTTCGAATCCGGGTGCTGGACACGCCGGGGGCCACCGACGGGAGCGTTTCGTACGTGGTGGAGGACGGGGATGAGGTTATTGTGTTCTGCGGCGATGTCCTTTTCGGCCACGGGCAGATTTACGAGCTGTATTCGCTGCAGAAAGGGTTCGGCACGATCGGCGACTACCATGGATTCCTGGGGAACCGGCGCAAGCTGATTGCGAGCCTGCGAAAACTTGGGGAATCGGGTGCGACGTGCGTGGCGCCGTCGCATGGCGGGCCGATCCGCGAGGTGAAAGCTGCAACGCAACTCGCGGAGCAGCGTCTCGACACGTTATGGCGCAATTACACGAGCATCTCGGCGTTGAACCACTACTTCCCGTCGCTGTTCAACGACACGGCGGACGACCCGGCGCGGATGAAGCCGGCGGAGACCTCTGCCCCGCCGGATTGGGTGCGCCGGGTGGCGTTCACAAGTTTTGCGGTCGTGTCGGAGACGGGCGCGGCCCTGCTGGTGGATTGCGGCCACGATTCGGTGGTCGCGAAGCTACAGGAATGGCTGAAAGACAAGACGATCAGCGCGGTTGAAGGCTGCTGGGTCACGCATTACCACGACGATCACGTGGACAGCCTGCCTCGGTTCGCCAACACATTCTCGAATGCGCCGATCATGTGCGATGAGCATCTGGCGGACATTGTCGAGCACCCGCAGCGGTATTTTCTGCCGTGCATCAGCCCGTGCGGGGCGCCGGTCGGCAAGGCGACAAAAGACGGGGAGTCCTGGCCATGGCACGAGTTCACGCTACGTGCGTTTCATTTCCCCGGGCAGACGCTGTATCACGGCGGGCTGCTGGTGGAAGGGCGGGGGGCGACGGTTTTCTTCGCGGGCGATTCGGGCGCGCCCACCGGCCTCGACGATTACTGTGCCGGCAATAGGGTGTTTCTCGGGCCGGGCCGGGGATCGCGCTATTGCCTGGATCTCTGGCGAAAGCTCCGGCCCGGCCATATCATCAACGAGCATCAGGATAAGGCGTTTTCGTTCACGCCCGAGCAGATCGACTACATGGATGGCGTGCTCGAGGAACGGGAGCGGCTGGTGGGGGAACTGTGCCCGTGGAAGAACGTCAATTTTGCGATGGACCCGTGGTGGGTGCGGACGTGGCCGTACGATCAAGAAGCGCTTCCCGGCAACACGATCCGAATGGACGTGCAGTTTACCAATCACGGCGATGCACTGGCGCGCGCTGAGGTCGAACCGGTAGTGCCTCGAGGATGGGAATGGGAACGGAACGGCAGTGCAGGGACAGAGGTTGCCGCCAAGGCGGACGGGGCGATCAGGATTTGGCTGAGAATTCCTGATGAGGCGGGTGCGGGCAGATACACGATTCCCGTGAGGGTGACTTGGGACGGGGAGTACCTGGGGCAGTACCGGCACGGGATTGTGGAGGTTGCGGGAAGGAAAGGATAGGACGGATCGGTCGGATCGGTCGGATCGGACCGATACATGCAGGCGGGACGCCGCGGCTGAGAGCCGGCGCTACCATTTCATTTTGGGGGGAACCAGCGTTTGAGGAAATCGGCCATAGGGCCGTTGTATGTGGCGTGTTTGATGTTCATCCAGGTGCGCTGGTCGCCGACGGAGTAGTAGATGTGGGTTTTGCCGGCGAATTCGACGAGATCGGGATCGGATGCGTCGATGCCTTCGTCGAGATCGTCAGCGGTGAGGACGGGATTCATGGGGCTGAGGTCCCATTTGGCGAGGTCGGTGGAGCGTGCGATGTAGGTTTCGAAAAACCAGCGCGGCGTCCTGTGTTCGGTGTAGAGGAGGTAGTAGAATCCGTCGGCGTAACGGATGGCGGGGCATGCGGTGTACCGGTCTTTGCCGAAGAGTGCGTCGGGCAGTTTGGTCCAGTTGATCAGGTCGGTTGATTTGGCGAACTTGACGGTGAACGCGGGGAAGGCGGGGTCGTTGGTTTCGTAGGCCATGACGTAGCCGTCGGGCACGGCGCAGACGGAACTGTTGAACAGATGCTCGGCGGGGTCCTGGACGATGGCGATTTTCTGCTCCCACTTCTCGAGGTCGGCGGATTTGAAGACGGTCACGTCGTTCCAGTTGTCGTTTTGGAACCGGGATGCGAAAACGTAGAGGGCATCGTTGCCGGCGACCGCGCATGCGAGGCTGTGGCCTTCGCCGAGCCGCGCGAGTGGATCGCCGGACTGTGCGTCGCGCAGCTCCATCCAATAGTCGCTCTTGCTGCCGCCGCCGGCGGGCCGCACGCACGCCAGCAGGCACTCGCGGCCCTGCCACACCACCGGCGAGACCTCGCACATGTCTTTCTGCGTGAGGGTTTCCCCGCTCAACACAGGCTTGGCGGGCCCGGCGTCGGGGTGTTGGCCGGTCGAGAAACCGGCGATGGCGTCGAACACGTCGACGGGCCATGCGCCAAGCCGCAGCATGCCTTTTGGCACGTCTTGCGTGTGCTGGACGTACGCCTGGACGTTGCCCTTGACGGAGTAGCCGATGTCGCCGGCGGAATCTTTGTCGACGCGGACGCCGAACACCTTGTAGCCCATGAGGGTGGAGTCTTCGAAATCGACGTGGAGGTATTTGCCATTCTGCACGCTCTGCACGATGCCGTCGGTAGGCGTGCCTGCGGGCTGCGAGAAATTGAGCGTGACAAGCCGGCACCGATTGACTTTGACGCGCGTGTAGGTGTGGAACCCGAAATTGCCGCCTTTGAGCGCGCACTGTGGGCTTACCATGGTGCAGTCTTCGAACACGACGTCGTGTCGCTCGGGCATCTGCGGGTTTTCGACTCTGACGTAGGCGCCGGCGGTGTCGCCCCACCAGTCCAGCGCCCAGAGGGTGCATCGGCGGAACGTGATGGGTTCGTCGTAGCGGGACAGGCAGTTGCCAACGCCGCCGCCGAACGCCCTGCCGATCCCGGTGCAGTCTTCAACGAGGATCGAGAACGGCTCGACCCTGTCGGTGGTGTCCCAGAACAGGGCGCCGTCGCCGCCGGTGGCGTAGAGGTTTCGGAGGATCCACCTGTCCCAGACAATGGCGGAAAACGTGGGTGCGGTGTGTTCTTTTGACCATCCCTGTTTGTACGCGCGGATGTTTCCCCACCAGTCGTAGCTTTTCATGCCTTTGTTGGGGTCGCCTGAATCGAGGACGACGCGGCCGGACGTGCCGGAGCCGTACCGGCCGTCGACGTCGCCGATCAGGAGGTTGTAGGAGCCGGCGGCGCCGGGGTGGGCCACCGAGAGGTTGGCTTCCATGTAGGTGTCCGGCCGGACGACGACGGTATGGCCGCCGAGCGCGTCGGGAATGGCGTCGAGTGCTTTCTGCACGGTGGTGAATGCGGTAGCCCACGACAGGCCGTCGGAGTTGTCGCCCAGTTTCGAGACGTAGAAGGTCACGCCCTTGCGGCCGGTGTAGTCGGGCGCGGCGGGAGCCCAGGCCGCGGCCCAGCAGGCGCCATGAACGGCCGCGACAATTGCCAAGACAAGGATAGTGCGTGCCATCGTATCGATCTCCTTTTTCGCATGAGTATAGCCGCAGGCCGCAAAAAGCGGGGACAGCATGTCAAGAGGCTTTGCTCCTTCATAAACAACAAAATGGGATATGGACCAAGGGCCGCGAAAAATGGGGACAGACACGCTTTTTCAGCAAACCGCCTACGGGCCGTGAAAAAGCGAGTCAGTCCCCATTTTTCGCTCAGTCCCCGTTTTTTGCTCAGGCGAAATCCATCTCGTAGTAATAGATGTCTTCTTTGAGTTGGCTTCGTACTTTGCAGCCGCTTTTCTGGAACACGGTTTGCATGGCCCGGTTGTCGCGGAGGACTTCGGCGGTGAACCCGGCGATGCCGTTTCGTTTTGCGATGGTGATGAGGTGTTTGAGCAGGAAGCTGCCGATCCCGCGGTTTTGCCAGGCGTCGTCGACGATAAAGGCAACCTCGGCGCGGTTGGTGTGCGGGTCGAGGTAGTACCGGCCGACGGCGATGATGTCTTCGCCGAACGCTTCGGGGAGCGTGCCGACGATGGCGACCTCGGTGCGGTGGTCGATGTAGACGAAATTCTGCACCTGCTCGCGGGAGATCCATTTCATCCGGCTCATGAACCGGTAGAAGAGCGTCTCTGCGCTGACGCCATAGAACAGGTCGCGGATCCTCGGCTCGTCGGTGGGATGAATCGGGCGGAAGCTGACGAGCGTGCCGTCGTCGAGCAGGTAAGACGTTTTGAGTTCCTGCGGCCCGATGACGAACTCGTCGACCTCGGCCATCTCGGCCCGGACATACTTGGCTTTGACGGCTTCCTTGAGGAGGTCTTCGCGGAACTTGGGGTGGGCGACGCTGATGAGGGCGAGCGCGCGCTCCTGGACGCTTTTGCCGTGGAGGTACGCGGTGCCGTATTCGGTGACGACGTAATGGACGTCGCCGCGGGTGGTGACGACGCCCGCGCCGGGGGTCAGGAACGCCACGATTCTCGAGACGGTCTCGTTGCGGGCGGTCGAGGGCAGGGCGATGATGGCCTTGCCGTCTTCGGACCTTGCGGCGCCGCGGTTGAAATCGACCTGGCCGCCGATCCCCGAGTAGAACTTGGTGCCCAGCGAGTCGGCGCAGACCTGGCCGGTGAGATCGACTTCGAGCGCAACGTTTACGGCGACCATTTTGTGCTGGCGGCTGATCACGAACGGGTCGTTGACGTATTCGGTGGGGTGGAACGCGAACATGGGGTTGTTGTCGATGTAATCGTAGAGTTTTTTGGTGCCCATACAGAAGCTGGCGACGATCTGGCCTTTGTCGACCGACTTGAGCGACCCGTCAATCACGCCACTCTCGATCAGATCCACCACGGCGTCGGTGAACATTTCGGTGTGGATGCCGAGATGCTTCTTTTCCTTTAGGCTTTCAAGGACGGCGTGTGGCACACGGCCAATCCCGAGTTCGATGGTCGATCCGTCTTCAACGAGCGCCGCGACGTATTCGCCGATCCGGCGTGTGACGTCGGTCACTTCGGCCCATTTGACTTCGAGCAGCGGATAGTCCACCGGAACGAGGAAATCGATGTCGTTGACGTGGATGAAACTGTCGCCGAGCGTTCTTGGCATCTGCGGGTTGACCTCGGCGATGACGAGCTTTGCGTTTGCGGCGGCGCTTTTGACGATATCGACGGAAATGCCGAGGCTGCACCGGCCGCGATCGTCGGGCGGGGTGACCTGGATGAGCGCGGCGTCGATCGGCAACTGCCCGCTGGTGAACAGGCGCGGGATTTCGGACAGGAAGATGGGCGTGTAATCGCCGACGCCTTCCTGGATCACGCTGCGCACGTTTTCGGCGATGAAAAAGCTGTTGACGACGAAATGCTGGCTGAGCTCCTTGTCGGCGTAGGGTGCTTCGCCGAGCGTGAGGAGGTGGACGACCTGGACGTCGGCCAATTGGTTTGAGCGGGCGGCCAGCGCGCGCACCAGTTCGTTCGGCTGCGCACAGCCCGTGCCGATGAACACGCGCTGGCCCGGCTTGACGTGGCTGAGCGCCTGGTCGGCGGTGACGACCTGATCGGCGTGGGCCTTTTGCCAATCGGGGTTGTAACTGATTTTCCTCTCACTCATTGTGTTTTTTAACTCTGGATAAGATCATTCGCGCGTCGGCGACCACGGGGGGGGTTCCGACGGCTCCCACCATGAAGGGGTTGATGTCGAGCTCGGCGATCTGGGGAAAGTCGGTGACCAACTGGCTGATCCGCTGCAGGCCGCTGGCGATCGACGTGAGGTCGACGGCGGCCTCGCCGCGCGCCCCTTTCAGGAATGCGTACGACCGCGTGCCCAGCAGCATCTGCATGGCTTCGTCGGCGGTGATGGGGGCCAGGTGGAACGTGACGTCTTTCATGACTTCGACGAAAATGCCGCCCAGCCCGAACATGAGCATGGGCCCGAACTGGGGGTCGCGCGTCATGCCGATGATGATCTCGCGGCCCTTCCTAGCCATCTGCTCGACGTACACGCCGTCGATTTGGGCGTCGGGTGCGCGTTTCGAGATGCGCAGCATCATGAGGTCGAAAGCGTCTCGGACCTGCTCGGCGTTGGACAGGTTCAACTTGACGCCGCCGAAGTCCGACTTGTGCAGGATGTCCGGCGACGAGATCTTCATCGCCATCGGGTAGCCGATATGTTCGGCAATCGAGACGGCCTCGTCGGCGGTGGTTGCGAGCCGGCCCGGCGGGACGTTGAAATCGTATGCGGCGAGGATTTCTTTGGCCTCGACCTCGCCGACCTCGGGCCGGCCGGACCTCTCGTGGCGGGCGATGACGCGCTCGACCCGCCGGCGGTTGACGGGGAAACGGGTGACCACGCGGGGTGGGCGTCGCCGCCACGCCGAATAGTCGCACATGGCTTTGAGCGCGGCGACGGCCCGGTCGGGCGATGGGTAGTCGGGTATGTTGAGTGCGGTCAGTTCTCTGCGGGCGTCCATGACGTCGTGGCCGCCCATAAAGGTAGCGAGTACGGGCTTGTCGCCTTTCATATGGTTTGCGATAGCGCGTGCGGTGCCGACGGCGTCGGTCATGGCCTGCGGGGTGAGAATGACGACGACGGCGTCGACGGACTCGGCGGCCTGGGCAACCTCGATCGCGAGCCCGTACCGTTCGGGATCGGCGTCCCCGAGCACGTCGATGGGATTGCCGACGCTGGCGGCCGGGGGCAGCTTGGCTTTGAGCGAGTCGGCGAGATCGGCGGGGAGTGGCTCGATCCGGAGTCCGGAATTTTCCGCGGCGTCGGCGGCCATGATGCCGGGCCCGCCGGCGTTAGTGATGATGGCGATTCGGTTGCCCCGCGGAACGGGCTGCATCGAGAACGCCATGGCCGAGTCGAACAGGCTCTCGAAATTTTCGGCGCGAATCACGCCGGCCCGTCTGAACGCGGCGCCGTACGCGATGTCGGCGCCGGCCAGGCTACCGGTGTGGGAGGACGCCGCTTTGACGCCCGCGAGCGAAGTCCCGACTTTGAGGACGACGACGGGTTTTGTGAAGGCGGCGGCTTCGGCGGCTTTGAGGAACTCGTCGCCGTGCGTGATGCTTTCAAGGTAGCATGCGATGACTTTGGTCTGGTTGTCGGCGGCGAGCACGGTGAGGAAATCGGTCTCGTCGAGATCGGCCTTGTTGCCGATGCTGATGAGTTTGGCGAGGCCGACGCCTCGGCCGCTGGCCCAGTCGAGTATGGCGGTACACAACGCGCCCGATTGAGAGACGACGCTGATCCCGCCGGGGCTGGGCATTTGGCTGGCGAACGACGCATTGAGCGAGTGCTCGGTGTTGATCATGCCGAGGCAGTTGGGGCCGAGCATCCGGACGCCGGCCAACGAACAGACCGAGGTGATTTCCTTTTCGCGCTCCGCGCCTTCGGGGCCGACTTCCTTGTAGCCGGCGGAGATGACGATGACGGCTTTGGCCTGTGCGGCGATAGAACTTTCGATGGCGGCTTTGACGAACTTGTTGGGCACGGCAATTACAGTGAGATCGACCGTGCCTTTGTAGAGTTTGAGATCGGGATAGGTGGTGAGGCCAAGGATCTTTTCTCCGGCCGGGTTTACGGGGACCAGATCGCCTTTGAAACCGGCGTGCAACAGGTTGGCCAGGATCTCGTGGCCGACCTTTCCGGGAGTTCTGGACGCGCCGATAACCGCCACGGTTTTGGGGCACAAAAGAGCTTCGAGCATTAAGCGATACCTGCACGCATCTGCGCGTATTGGACCCGGGGCCAGAAACACGCAATTATAACACCGGCGTGAAAAACCGTTCAAATTCGAGCGGCCAAAATGCGTCAAGAACATGCAAAAACGGCCGAAAATAGAAGGTCTCCCCGAGGCGATCATTCTTCGAGTGCGTGGCGGTCGATCTCGTGTTTCTTGAGGCGGTACTGAAGCGTCTTGTACGACACGCCCAGCAGTTCGGCGGCTTCTTTTATGCGGCCGCCGGATTTCTCGAGCGCCTGGCGGATCAGATCCTGTTCGATTTCCTCGAGCACGATGCCGCCGGGCGGCAGCTTGAACGGCGTGGCCGGTTGGGGGGGGTGTTCGATGAGCTTGGGGGGCAGATCGGGCGCGGTGACGAGCGGGCCGTCGACGAGGATAAACAACTGTTCGAGCGTGTTCTCGAGTTCGCGGACGTTTCCGGGCCACCTGTAGCGGCGCATGGCCTCGAGGGCTTCGGGCGCAAGCGCGGGAACGGGATGGCCGAGCTTGGCGGCGAGCTTTTCGCGGAAGTGCCTCACGAGCAGGGGGAGATCCAGCATCCGGTCGCGGAGCGGCGGGAGATCGATCCGGATCACGTCGAGCCGGTAATAGAGGTCCTTGCGGAACAGGCCCTCGTCGACCCTTCGGGCGAGATCCCTGTTTGTGGCGATGATGACGCGCACGTCCACCTTCCGCTGTTGTGTGCTGCCGATCCGTTCGAGCACGCCATCCTGCAGGACGCGCAGGAGTTTGGCCTGGCTTTCGAGGCGCATATCGCCGATTTCGTCGAGGAACAGCGTGCCTTCGTTGGCCATTTCGAACTTGCCGGGCCTCGATGCGTCGGCGCCGGTGAACGCGCCTTTCTCATGGCCGAACAGTTCGCTTTCGACGAGGGTGTCGGGTATTGCGGCGCAGTTGGTGACGGTGAACGGCTTGTTTTTTCGCGGCCCGGCGAAATGGATGTGCCGCGCCACGAGTTCCTTGCCGGTGCCGGACTCACCCTGGATAAGGACGGTGCTGGTGACGTTGACGGCCTTGCGCACGATGTTGAATACGCGCTGCATGGCGGGGCTTTCGCCGATGATGTTGCCCAGCGAGACGGAGTCGGTGACGAGCTCGCGCAACTGCTGGTTCTGCTTGCGGAGGTCGGCCTGTTCAATGGCTTTTCCGGCCACGACCAACAGCTCTTCTTTGTCGAACGGCTTGGCGAGATAGTCGACGGCGCCTTCTTTCATGGCGGCGACGGCGGTCTGTACGGTGGCGTAGGCCGTCATGACGACGACCTCGAGATCCGGGCGGAGGCGTCGCGCCAGCCGCAGTAGTTCGAGGCCGTCCATACCGGGCATGCGCATGTCGGTCAGGAGCAGGTCGTAGGGCTCGTCGCGCAGCGATTCGACGGCGTCTTTGCCGGACGGTGCGCTGCCCACGTCGTACCCGGCTTTGGCGAGGATGGCGCAGATCACGTTGCGCTGCACCTGGTCGTCTTCGCAGACAAGCACCCGCGGTTTCATTTTTGAGCGGTCTCCAGTGGCAGGCTGATGAGTACCTGGCAGCCCTGGCCTTCGGCGCAACTGAGCGAGATGCTCCCGCCGTGCTCCTCGATAATGCCGCGCGTGATGGAAAGGCCGAGGCCGGTGCCGGTGTTTTTGGTGGTGAAATAGGGTTCAAACGCTCTCTCCGCGACTTCCCTGGGCATTCCGGGTCCATCGTCGCGGACCTCGATTTCGCAAGACTGGTCGGTGACGCGGGAAAACAGCCGCACGCGCCCGCCGCGCGGGCATACCTCGAGCGCGTTGATCAAGATGTTGAGGATGGCCCGTGTTAGCTGTCGGGGGTCCGCGGACATCGAGGTGTCGCCGGTGCGGAGTTCGGTAATCAGGCGGATGCCGCGGTCCTCGGCGTCTTTTCGCACGAGTCGGGCGGACTCGGCCAGGATCACGTCAATTTTGGTGGGTTCGGGCTGCAACTCGCGCTCTTTTGCCAGCGAGAGGAATCCGGACACGATCTCTTCGAGCCGGTTGACCTCGTTCCGGATCGTCTCGAGGTGGCGCAAGGTCTCGCCTGACTTGTCCGAGCCGTCGAGTGTGTCAATGGCGTGGCTCGAGAGCAGCTTGATGGCGTTGAGCGGGTTGCGGACATCGTGGGCGACGCCGGCGGCCATATTGCCGATGGCGGAGAGCCGCTGGGCCTGGCGGAGGTTGGCCTCGATTTTTTCCTTTTCCTGCAGGGATGCGACCATGTTGTTGAACGTGTACTCGAGCGACAGGATTTCGCCGGACGTTTTGCGGGCGCTCAGTTTTTGGAGTTGGCCGTTGCCGGTCTGGCCGCTGCCGATCCGGGCGCAACTGTCGGCGAGATCGGACAGTGGGCGCAGGATGCGCGCGATGAAATAAATCATAAACCCGAGCGTAATGATGAAAACGGCCGTGAGCAGCGCCAGGTACTTGTTCTTGAACGCCCGCACAATCTCCGCCTGCGGCACGAGCGAAACCCGGGCCGTCAGCATCATCTTGCGCCCTTGGAACTCGAGTGGGAGCCGGGCCGTTTTGACGAGTTCGCCCGAGGCGGTTTTCTCGAGGGTGAATGGGCTGAAATCGGTGCTGTCGCTGCGGCGGTCGTCAAGCTGGATGACGGTGCCTGAATAAAACTGAGTCACGTCGCGCTCGACGTCCCGGAGGTCGGCGTCGGCATGCTCTTCGAGATGGAGCGTGATCCGGTTGGCAATATCCTGGGTTTGCGCTTCCATCTCGCGTACCACCTCGCCGAAATAGTGGCGGGTGATTTCGTACACCGAGCCGAGCAGGCACAGCACCAGGACGGCGCACAGCACCATCACGCGAACAATCAGGGAGTCGCGCCAGCGGACGCGGGGGTATGTGGCGGGTGATTTGGTCGTCATTCGTCCGGTTTGGGGTTGATCTCTCCATTGTAGACCTTGAGGATTTCGAGCACGTCCATCCAGGTTTTCCGCTTGTCGGCAGGGTTGCGGAGCAAGTACGCGGGATGGTACGTGGCCCGCAACGGGATCCCGTGGTAGAAATGCCACTTCCCGCGGAGGCGGCCAATGGTCTCGGTGGTTTTGAGGAGGGTTTGTGCGGCAAACGTGCCGAGTGCGCAGATGACCCTGGGCTTGATGATTTCGAGTTGGCGGATCAAGAACGGCTCGCAATGGTCGATCTCGGCGGGGAGCGGGTTGCGGTTCTCGGGGGGCCGGCATTTGAGGACGTTGCAGATGTACACGTCTTCGCGCCGCAGGTTCATGCCTTTCTGGATGATGTCGGTGAGGAGTTGGCCCGCCCGGCCCACGAACGGCTTGCCCTGCTGGTCTTCGTCCCTGCCGGGGGCTTCTCCGACAAACACCAGTTTCGCATTGGGATTGCCCGAACCGAAAACGACGTTGGTGCGCGTGCCTGCCAGCGTGCAGGTTTTGCAGGCCCGGACTTCCTGTTCGAGCGCATCGAGCAGTTGCCGCTTGGTTTCCCTGCCGGTCTGGATTCGGCCCACGGATTCGGCAACCTCCGGCGATAACGGCACCGTTTTTCGGCCGCGGCGCGCGGCATCCCGCAGCAGCTTACAGGTCTCCGCGACTATTTCTCTATATGGATCCGTCCCCGCCAAGTCTTTACCTCCATACGATAACGAATGATACCACGCGCCCGGCGCGGTCTGCATTTTGGGGTTTCGGGAGAGGGCAGGGGCAAATCGGACCGATCGGACGGATCCGACCGATCCGTCCGATCCGTCCAAAAGGCGTGGCGGCGGGCCTATTCGGTGGCGCCGGAGACGGATTGCTCGAAGAACCGCTGGATGTCTTCGAGCGAGAGTTGGCCGGGCTGGTTCTTGCTTCGTGGCTTGTCTTCAAAGGTGATTTTGGCCATTTCGGGGATTGCGGCGGCTTCTACGCCGGCATCCCTGGCGGCGGGCGAGACGCCCAGTTGCCCCAGCAAAGCATGGATGGCTGCGGCGATTTGGATCGAGGCATGGCCGGGTTCGTGCCGGGCGGGATAACCCAGTGCGCCGGCGATTTCGGCGACTTTCCGGGGCAAGAACCGGGCGTTGTGCTGGAACAGGGGCGTAAGCAGGAGGGCGTTGGCGAGCCCGTGGGCGAGGCCAAACCGCAGCGTGTAGTGGTAACCCATTCCGTGGACGAGTGTTGTGCCGCTTTGGGCGATGACGCACCCGGATAGCATGGCCGCGTAGAGCATGTTGGCCCGGGCGTCGAGGTTGCCGGGCTGGTCGGCCGCCCGCGGCAGCCATTGTTTGACGACCCGGCACGCCTCGATGGCCAGGGCGTCGCCCATCTGCGTGGATTTGTGCGAAACGAGGCCTTCCATGGCCTGGCTGAGCGCGTCCAAGCCGGTATTGACGGTGACATGGCGGGGCATGGTGACGCTCAACTCCGGGTCGAGCAGGGCCACGGCCGGAAACAGCGACCGGCCGGCGACGGTCTTTTTGTTGTTGACGGTGGTGTCGCTGAATACGGCGTAAGGCGTGACTTCGCTGCCGGTGCCGGCGGTGGTGGGTATGGCGATGACGGGCAGGTTGGGGTTGGGGTAGAGGTCCGACCCGAAATACCTCGAGCACGGGCCGGGGTTGCGGGCCAGGAGTGCGATGGCCTTGCCCGCGTCCATTGGGCTGCCACCGCCTATCGCCACCACCAGGTCGCATCTCTCCCGCCGGCACAGCTCGCCGCCCGCGTCGCAAACGGACGTGTCGGGGTTTTCGCCGACCCCGTCAAACACGGCCGCGCCCGGCAACTGCTTCAACGCCCGGTCGAGCGCGCCCGATTGGCGGGCCGACCTCCGGCCCGTGACGACGAGTGCCTTCGAGCCAAGCCGTGCGGCGTGATCGTCAAGCGTGTTGAAACAACCCGGCCCCAGGAAGATTTCCGTGGGGACAAAGTAGCGGAACGGCTTCATTTGCGCCCCATGCGCTCCTGGTAAGCGGCGAGATAGTCGGTTTGGGTGCGCTGGACGTGTTTGAGTTTCTTTTTGGCCTTAAGGCCGGCGTCGGAAGTTGGGTCCATTTCGCAGGCGCGCTGCCACGCGGCGAGGGCGTCCTGGTGGCGCCCCTGGTGGTACAGGGCGTGGCCCAGAAACGTGCAGGCCCAGCCACAGCCGGGGTCTTCGGCCAGGGCGCTGCGAAACAGCTTCTCCGCCGCCTCGTAATCCTTTGCGTTGAACCGCTTGCGGCCCTTGTCGAGCAGTTTCTGGGCGTGTTTGTGGGTTTCCGGGAGGACCTCGGGCGGGGTAAGCATGTTGGCGAGCTTCTTGGAATCCTGGCGCAGCATCTCGAGGGCTTCCCCGGCGGATTCATGCCTGCCGACAACGCGTTTGGCATGGAACCGGACGTTTTTGGCGAACGTTTTAGCGCCGGTTAATAACTTCTTGGCCATCTCCACTCCTCCTCCCGCCACAATTTTACCTTTTTATGCGGTTGGCCGCAATGGGTGGAAGTTGTGGTGGGGTAGGAGCTTAGATGAGCTTGGGTGAAACCGGGCGGCGCAAAACACGAGACTTTACCATTTAGTACGGGGAGTGTATCATCAGTACAGGCGAAGTGGCCGGGTCATTCTGCTTAGACCGAGAAGGCTCCCCAAGGAGGCGCAGGGCATGTCGGAAATCATCCTGGGCACCGGGCATCACAAAACCATCGGAAAAATCATCTCAACGGTCGAAGGCGAGGTCAGCAAACGGGAAGGAATTCCGCGCAAGCTGGTGTGCTGCGGCGACTGGATAGATTTTGTGGCGGAACGGGAGGATTTCAAGAAGGAGTTTGACCGGTTTGAACTGAAGATCCGTCCGCTCACCGCGGATTGGGTGGCGGCGATCAAGGCGGTCGCCGCCGAATATGGCGATGTCAGCACGGTCGTGGAGGAATCGGGCCTGTACACGATCCAGTGCCCGCCGCTGGCCACCCCGCCCAGCCCCAAGAGCAAGGAAGCGGCGGAAAAATACGCTGGCTGCATCACGCTGCCGGAGATCTGGCGCGTCCACGGCGACAATTTCCGTATTGACCCCATCAACGTCGAGCTGATGTTCCAGGCGCTGATACAGTACAAAGCGAGCGACATCCACCTGACGCCCGGCGAGACGCCTGTGTTCCGCGTGGACGGGCAGACGATGCACTCTGAGGTGATGGGTACGCTGTCGAGCGTGCAGATCGTGGCGTTGATCAGACAGATCACACCCGACCTGTATTGGGATGAGTTTGTGAAGACCAAGCAGACCAGTTTCAACTTTCACCAGGTGGGGCTGGGCTATTCGCGCGTCTCGGCGTTCCACAAATCCGGCGCGGTCCACTGCACGTTCCGGTTCCTGCCCGAGAAAATCCCGACCTTCGAGGACCTGACCGTTCCGCGCGACCTGATGGTGAAACTGGCGAGCTACCACCACGGGCTGGTTCTGGTGACGGGCATGACGGGTTCGGGCAAGACCACCACGTCGGCCGCGCTGCTGGATTACATCAACAGCACCAAATCGCTGCACATCCTGTCGATCGAGAACCCGATCGAGTTCGTCCACGGCAACAAGAAATCCCTGATGTCGCAGCGCTGCCTCGGTGTCGACGTGGATTCGTTCAACGAGGCGGTCACCGGCGCGTTGCGCCACGACCCCGACGTCATCTTCATCGGCGAGATGCGCGACCCCGACACCATCCGGGCCGCCATCAACGCCGCCGCCACGGGCCACCTCGTCATCAGCACGCTCCACTCGAACACCGCCTCCGAAACCATCAACCGCATTGTCAGTTTCTTCGACCCGGTCGAGCGCGACCTCGTCAAGCTGCAATTGCGCGACAGCATCCGCTGCATCATTTGCCAGCGGCTCGTGCCCAGGATCGGCGGAGGGAGAGTCCCCGCGCTCGAGTTCATGTTCAACGACATCAAGCCCATCAACGATGGCATCATCGACGGCGATACCGACGCGATCCGGATCGGCATGCAGCAGACGGTTGGCAGTTCGTTCCTCTTCGAGAGCTATCTCTACGGGCTCGTCAAGAGCAATAAGGTCGACTATGCCCACGCCCAGCTGTTCTCCACCGACCAGTCCATCCTCGACCAAATGCACATGGGAACCTACTCGGTCCCGCGCCTCGAGAGCCTGAAGGCGCTGCGCGGCGGGGGATGATTCGGTCGTGTTTTGGAGCAGATTGGGAGCACCCCTCGCCGGCGTTGGATATCCCCACTTTTGTTGCCAGCCTGGACTTGATTTTGTTGGCCGCGTCGACTCGAGGAAGTAGCGCATGTTGAATGGGAGGACAGACTTAGTAAGGACCCGCGCCGGCCGGATTCCCAAACCGGTGAAAGCCCTTGGGGTGGTGAGTTTCCTGACCGACGTGTCCAGCGAGATGATCTATCCGCTTCTTCCTGTTTTCCTTACTCAAACACTGGGTGCAGGCGTGCTGGCGCTTGGCATCATTGAGGGTGTTGCAGAAAGCACGGCGTCGCTGCTGAAGGTCGTGTCGGGCGTCTGGGCGGACCGGTCGGCTAGGCGCAAACCGTTTATCGTGGCGGGTTATGGGCTGGCAGGCCTGGTGAGGCCGCTTATCGGTTTGGCGATGACGTGGCCGTTTGTCCTTGGTTGTCGTTTTGTTGACAGGGTCGGCAAGGGGATCCGTACCGCGCCGCGGGACGCGCTTATTGCGGACGTCACCGCCCCGGCTTTTCGCGGGCAAGCCTACGGGTTTCATCGCATGATGGATCACGCGGGCGCGGTGGCGGGGCCGCTGATAGCGGCGTTGCTGTTGAAGGGAGTGGGCCTTCCGTTGCGGACGGTCTTTCTCTGTTCGACCGTGCCGGCTCTGGCTGTCGTTCTGGTGGTCGTTTTGGGCGTAAGGGAGCCGGAACGTCATACTCAGTCCCAGCCCCTGTCAAGCCCGAGCCTCAATGACTGGCGACGGGCCGGCGGCGACTTCAAACTGTTTCTTTTTGCGGTGGTGCTGTTTACGCTGGGCAACTCGACGGATGCCTTTATCCTGTTGCGCCTTTCGTGGGCCGGGGTCGACGCGGGTTGGATAGCCGTGATTTGGTCCTTGCATCACGTGGTCAAGTCGCTTTCGGCTTACCTGGGAGGAGCGGCTTGTGACAAGTGGGGGCCGCGCCGGACGTTGCTCCTCGGCTGGACAGCCTACGCGGGGGTGTACGCCGCGTTCGCGTTTGGCCGCACGCCGGCTTTCCTGATCACGATATTCCTATTGTATGGAGTCTATTATGGCCTGTCGGAGCCGTCCGAGCGGGCGTGGGTAGCCGAGATGGCGCCGGCGCGTCTTCGAGGCAGTTACATGGGGCTTTATCATGGGGCTGTCGGGCTGGCCGCCTTGCCGGCAAGCGTTCTGTTCGGCGTGCTGTGGAAGGTTGCCGGCGTGAGCGTCGCCTTTCTAGTCGGGGCGGGCTTTGCGCTTGCCGCCGCGGCAGTCATCGTGGCCAACAGGGGGAAACCGGAGGCAACGTTATAAGCCTGTCCATCTGCCATTCTGTTCCTCTGCCATAATCTTTCCGTGCCTGGTGCGGCAGAGAAAGTGCCTCGGGGAGTGTTGTACTGTTCAGACATGCGCCTGCAGGCGGCAATCCAGAGCAAACGTCCATGAGTGCAAAATCAAGCCGGAACGCGAAGTCGCCGGCGGACCGGAATTTGATAACGGAAGCGTTTTGGAGCGCTCCGGCCGAAACCGTCATGCGCGACTTGGGCAGCAGCGAAAACGGCCTGACCGAGGCGGAAGTGCAACGGCGTCTGGACCAATACGGCCACAACGTTTTGGGTAAGCGCCGGCGATCCACGGCCAGCGTGCTGTTACTCCGCCAGTTCTCGAACCCCATCGTTCTGATGTTGATCGCGGCCGCACTCTTATCCCTTCTCCTGCACGACCCGACCGACGCCGCCATCATTCTGGGCATCGTCTTCATAAGCGGCCTGCTCGGCTTCTGGCAAGAGCGCGGCGCGGCCAACGCCGTTGAGAAACTGTTGGAAACCGTGGAACTGAAAACCACGCTGGTGCGGGATGGCGCCGAGGCACAGGTGCCCGTGGACGAAGTCGTGCCCGGGGACGTCGTGCTGCTTTCGGCCGGTTCAGGCATGCCGGCGGACTGCCTTCTGGTGTCCTCTCGCGATCTTTTCGTCGACGAGGCGGCACTGACCGGCGAAACTTACCCCGTGGAGAAAACCCCCGGCATCGTTCCCGCCGAAACACCGATGGCGCGGCAAACCAACGCGCTGTTTCTGGGCACGCACGTGGTGAGCGGCAGCGGTAAGGCGCTGGTGGTCCGTACGGGGGGCGCCACCCAATTCGGCGCCATCTCGGAGCGGTTGCGGGCACGCCCGGAAACGGAGTTCGAGCACGGGGTGCGCCGGTTTGGTTATTTTCTGTTGGAAGTCACGCTGGTGCTTCTGATCGCCATTTTCGCAATCAACGCCTACCTCGGAAAACACGTTCTGGATTCGTTTTTGTTTGCGCTGGCCCTCGCGGTGGGGCTCACCCCCCAGCTCCTGCCGGCCATCATCAGCGTCAATCTCGCCAAGGGCGCCATGGAAATGGCACGGAAGAACGTGATCGTCAAACGGCTGTCGTCCATCGAGAATTTCGGCAGCATGAGCGTGCTCTGTTCGGACAAGACGGGCACCCTCACCGAAGGCAAAGTGAAGGTCCAAAAAGCCGTCGATCCCGCCGGCCGTGAGAGTGACCAGGTCCTGTTTTACGCGTATCTCAACGCGACGTTTCAGAGCGGTTTCTCGAACCCGATCGATACGGCGATCCGGGAGTCTCAGTCAATTGACACGGCCGGGTGGCGCCGCGTCGACGAAGTCCCTTACGACTTTATCCGCAAACGGCTCAGCGTGCTCTGCACCGACGGCCAAAACACCCGTCTAATTACCAAGGGGGCTGTCGATAATGTGATGCAGATCTGCACCGCCGCCGTAAACGGCGATGGAAAGACCGTGCCAATGGCCGACGCGGCTCAGGCGATCCAAAGGCTCTACGAACAGATCAGCTCGGACGGCTTCCGCAGCCTTGGTATCGCGATCCGTGACATGCCGCCGGGCACGGCCAGTATCTCTCGCGACGATGAAAAGGGCTTGACATTTCTGGGGCTTCTGGTCCTGCACGACCCGCCCAAACCGGGAATTGCTGAAACTATCCGGACGCTGCGCGGGATGGGCGTGTCGCTGAAAGTGGTCACCGGCGACAACCACATCATCGCCGCGCAGGTCGCCCGGGCCATAGGGTTTGCCGAGCCCAAACTGATGACGGGAGGAGAACTCCTGCACCTGAATGACAGAGCTCTTGCCGTTCGGGCAAACCAGACAGACGTGTTCGCCGAAATCGAGCCAAACCAGAAGGAACGGATCATCCTCGCGCTGCGCAAGGCCGGCCAGGTCGTAGGCTATATTGGCGACGGCATCAACGACGCCCCCGCGTTCCACGCCGCCGACGTGTCCGTGTCCGTGCAGACCGCCGTGGATGTGGCCAAGGAAGCCGCAGACATCGTCCTGTTGGAACGGGACCTCGCCGTGCTGCTCGATGGCGTTCGGGAAGGGCGGCGCACCTTCGCCAACACGCTCAAATACGTTTTCATGGCCACCAGCGCGAATTTCGGCAACATGTTCAGCATGGCGGTGGCCTCGCTCATCCTGCCGTTCCTCCCTCTCCTGCCGAAACAAATTCTCCTGACGAACCTGTTGACCGATTTCCCCGAACTCACCATTGCCACCGATCATGTGGACCGCGAGTGGGTGGACCGGCCCCAGCGGTGGAACGTGAAGTTTATTCGGCGATTTATGCTCGTTTTTGGGACGGTCAGCTCGATGTTCGACCTCCTGACGTTCGCTGTCCTGCTGCTGGTACTGCGGGCCGGGCCCATCGAGTTTCGGACCGGCTGGTTTGTCGAGTCGGTGATCTCTGCGGCGCTGATTGTTCTTGTGGTGCGCACGCGCCGCAACCCCCTCTCGAGCAGGCCGTCGCGTCCTTTGTTGACGGCAACGCTGCTGGTATCGGCGGCTACGATTGCACTTCCATTCACGCCGCTGGGCGGGCTGTTTGGATTTGCCACGATCCCGCCGGTGTTTATCGTGTTCTTGGCGGGTATTGTCCTGCTCTACATGGCAACCGCAGCGATCGCCGTCCGGTGGTTCTACAAAAGCATCGGGTTTAACATGAACAAGCCGGCGTAACGCTGAAGGCGCTACAGGTGCAAGAAGCGCAACAGCCGGTTGATTCTATTGCGTCTCTTGCGGTAGAAGCCGCTACAACCCGCGAAGTGATCCGAGAAAGCGGGGGTCGATGCGCTCTTTCACGGTTCTGCGGTCGATTCCGAGGCGGCGCCCGGTCTCGAGGTAGCTGCCTGTTTCGGCGTACACGAGGGTGCAGTACTTTCGCAGCAAGTCGTCGGCGGTCAGCCTTCCAGCCTTGACGGCGTCAAGAAAGGCTTCGCGAGGTCTCGGCAGGGCGTTGCAACCCTGTGTCGGCTGATACGTTTTGCGGATCATGATGTTGCGCACGCACTGCTCGAGTTCGCGGACGTTGCCCGGCCAGGCATAATCGGGTTCGAGGTTTTCCCGGATCCACCGCGCCACTTCGTCGGCCAGCGGTTCGGCTTCTTCGAGGCCGGCCACGCGGCGCGCGATGAACAGGAGCAGATTGTGGAGTTGTTCGGGGGATCCTTGTATCTGCTCGTTCAGCGAGGGCGTCACGATCAGGTCCGAGCAGAGCCGGTAATACAGGTCTTGCCGGAAACGGCCCTCCTGCATTTCGTGGGCGGGATTGCGGTTTGTGGCCGCGATAACTTTGCCCTCGAACCTTCGGTCCCTCGGGTCGCCTATTCGCTGGAACACGCGCGTCTGAAGCACGCGAAGTAGCTTTACCTGGATGGCCGGGTCGAGGTCGCCGATCTCGTCCAGAAACACGGCGCCGTCCGCGGGACACAGTTCAAAGAATCCCTCGCGGTCGGCGATTGCGCCTGTGAAGGCCCCTTTTTTGTGGCCGAACATCTCGGACTCTATGAGCGTCGGCGAGAAGGCCGAGAGGTTGATTGGATAGAAACATTGGGCAACATTTGTGGCGAACCGCTTCGTTTTTGAATCGAACGGGATGTACCGGGACAACGCGATGGCCCGGGCTACCAATTCCTTGCCGGTGCCTGACGGGCCGGTGACGAGCGTGGTGATATCGCCCATCCGGCAGTACAGGGCGCGGCGGTAACGGCGCATGTCGCACGTGAAGATGGATTGCCACACGGCCGCGCGCAGCCGGGCCGATGCCATCGACCCGCCGATGATGTTGTCGTATATGTTGTGCCACGCCCGCCGCAACTGGAAGAAGCATGCGAACACGTGATCGGTCTCGCCGAGGGCGAACGTAATGCCGGGAACGCCGAGATGATAATGCACCACGTCGTCCCAAAACCGGCTGTACAGTCCCGCGGCCGCGCCCTGTGCGGCCTTGCCCTGTTCCGTGTCGATGACATACTCGAAGAACGGCTGGGTGTATTTGTTGAACAGGTAGTAGAGCACGGTGTCGTGGTACAACCCCTGCTCCGCCTCGCCGGGCTGTTTGCCGGCCTGGAGGCGATCTCGCGCGCCGTCCGCCAGGACCTTGGCGCGCTGCGTGAGCAACTCGATGTTTGGACGTTCCTTCTGTTCCTCGACATGCTTGTGCCACGGCCCGTCCGTGTCAATGAATTGTTCGCCCAGGATTGCGCGTTCGTACTCGATACGCTCGGGCAGAAACGGGTTGCAGTAACCGAGCCCCACCAACGCTTCGGCACACCGTTTCTCCGCATCCTGAAACAGGGCCATGGCGCCTCCTCCTTATACATTTTATGAACACATATTGTACACTCAGGGATGGTGTTCGGCAATAGCCAACACCAACAAGACGGTCAGATGCTCGTTATCCCCTTGTGAATCAATTACTTGCGCACGGGCAGATTGGCGGCATGGGGCTTGCTTTCCCCGAAACCGTCGCAACCAGGGAAAGGAGCCAACGACTATGAAAGGCCAGGAGTTTCTCGCACGGGTTCTGCACGAACCGCCATTCTCGAAACTGCATCCGCAGGTGGCGGCTTTCCTGAAGGACTACCTCGAACATGAGAAGGTGGTGGAGTTTGACGGAAAATACGTGGTGAACACGCACTTCCCGCCTTATCCCAGCGGGGCGTTCGACAACATGGCCGCGCAGTTCAACGCGATCGGCGAGGTCGCGCAACGGAGCCTTTTTTCGGTGACGCTGGCGGTGACCAACCGGTGCCCGTACAACTGCTGGCATTGTTACAATGCGGGGCGCAGCCAGCAGGACGTGCCCCTCGCGGCGCTCGAGGAAACGGCCCGACAGCTTCAAGAACTGAATGTGGTGAGCGTAACGTTGACCGGCGGAGAGCCTCTGCTGCGCTCCGACTTGGAGGACGTGGCGGGGGCGTTCGGCGACAAAACGTGCCTGTTCCTGAACACGACGGGGGCGGGTCTCACTCAGGCGCGCGCCCGGGCGCTCAAAGACCGCGGCCTGTTTGCCATGGGCGTGAGCCTGGACTCCGTCGACGCGGGCGAGCACGACGGGATGCGTGGCAGGGAAGGGGCCTTTGCCTGCGCCGTAAAAGCCATCGAGATGGCGGGACAGGCGGGGTTGTATCCCTACATCGTTGCGGTGGGAACGCACGAGTCAATCCGGCCCGAGCGGTTCGAGGCGTTCATGCGGTTTGCGGCCGGGTGCGGTGCGCTCGAGGTACACCTCATCGAGCCGAGTGCTACGGGCAAGCTCGCGGGCCGGCGCGATGTCTTGCTCAGCCGGGAAGAGAAGCAACGGATCCTCGATTTTCAGCGCGAAGTGGCCCAACGAGAGGACCTGCCCATTCTGTCCACGTTTCTTTACGTGGAGTCGGCCGGTGCGTTTGGTTGCGGCGCGGGGCTGACCCATCTGTACATCGACGGGAGCGGCGAGGTGTGCCCCTGCAATCTCGTTCCCCTGTCTTTCGGCAACGTGACGCGCGAACCGATCGTGCGCATTCTTGACAGGATGGGCGAACATTTCTGCAAGCCGCGCACCTGTTGCGTGGGCAAGACGCTGGCCCGGCACGTCGGCGGGGATCATCTGCCGCTCGGTTCGGACGCTTCGGCAACGCTCTGCGAGAAATACCTGCCGAAGCGGCATCGGGTCCCGCGCTTTTTTCAAATCCGCAGCGAGGCCCAGGGCGACGTGGGCGCTCCAGAGTTAAAGGAGGCTTACGACCGTATCCACGGGTCCTATGATGCGTTCTGGGTCATCGAGGCCGGCAAGCCCATCTGCGAACTCGTGGACAGGTTGCCCTTCAAGGGCCGCCAACGCGTGTTCGAGGCCGGATGCGGCACGGGATACGCCACGGTCCTTATTGCGGACCGGATTGGCGCGGCGGGCGAGGTATGCGCCGTGGACCTGTCGGAGGGCATGTTGGCGGAGGCGCGTGTGCGGGCGCGGGCCAGCGGCGTCGACAACGTCCGGTTCGTGGCCGGGGACGCACTCGAACTGATCGAGACCGCAGGTCCCTTCGACACGATCTTCTCGAGTTGGGTCCTGGGCTACATCCCTCTCGCGCCCTTCTTCAGCCGCGCAAACCGCGCACTCGCGCCGGGCGGCCGCCTCGCATTCGTCGTGCACAAAGAGAACTCGCCCCGCGAGCCGCTCGACATCTTCTGGGAGATCGTTGCCGAAGACCCGTCTGTCTTGGAGAAACGCGTGGCCTTCGATTTTCCTCGCGACATGGAACACCTGAGGACGGAACTGCTAGCCGCCGGATTGGAGGCGGAACATCTCTGGGACGGCCAGATCACGTTCCACTATGACACGCCCGAAGAGGTTCTCGATCACCTGTTGAAGTCCGGCGCCGGGACCGCCTTTTACGATGCCGTCGATCCGGCGCGGCGCAAGCGGCTCGAACAACGATTCGTCGATACGCTCCGCGCGCGCCAGGGAACGGCAAGACCCTACAAGGTCGTGCACGATTACGTCTCCTGTATCGCCAGGAAATCTTGGAGAATCGGGGGGTGTGGGGAGGTGCGGCCTTGACAAAGGGACGTGGCGGTGTGAACATACTATTCGTATGTTGTCGGAGGCGTGTGGATGAACGCGGCTTGATGGCCGGCTTGGGGAGTAAAGCCTGATGATAGAGCATGTCAAACGGCGTACGTTTCTGAAGAAATCGCTTTTGGCGGCGGGCGCGGCGGTTCTGCCGTTTGGATTTGAAGAACGGGCGTTGCTGGCGCGCGCCGAGGACGCCCGCGCCTCGTCCACATCCGCCGGCGGAAGCAACAAAACGCGCGGGACGGCGGTTGCGCCGCAGTCGCAGGCGTCGCCGGGCGCGATTCCAAAAGGCCAGATCGGCGACATCACGGTGAGCCGGCTGATCTGCGGGGGAAACCTTACCAGCGGCATTGCCCACAGCCGCGACTTGATCTATGTCTCGAAGCTTCTGAAGAACTATTTCACGGACGAGAAGATTTTTGAGACGTGGCGGCTGGCGGAAGAGAGCGGGGTGGATACGGCGATTCTTCGGTTGGATGCCAACACGATCCGGCTCATCAACAAGTACTGGCGCGAACAGGGCGGCGGCCTCCAGTGGATCGCACAGATCAAGCCGCGGCCCGACGACCTGACGACGGACGTGCAGATGGCCATCGACAACGGCGCGGCCGGCGTCTACGTCCAGGGGGAGACCGGCGACGCGTTTTATAGGAACGGGCAAGTGGCCATGTTGGGCAAGATCATCGACACCATAAAAGGCCACGGCGTTACCGCGGGGATGGGGGCGCATGACCTGAACGTTGTGGTGGCGTGCGAGAAGGAGGGGATCGCGTCGGACTTCTACATGAAGACGTTCAACAGCAAGAGCTATTGGTCGGCGGGACCCATGCCGCGGCACGACAGCGTCTTTGAAGAGACACCCAAAGAGACCGCTGAGTTTATGAAAAAAGTCGAGAAACCGTGGATCGCGTTCAAGGTGCTGGGCGCCGGCGCTATTTCGCCCGAAGAAGGGTTCCAGTATGCGTTCGAGAACGGGGCCGACTTCATCTGCGTCGGCATGTTCGATTTCCAAGTCAAAGAAGACGCGGCCCTCGCCTCCCGAATCCTCGCGGGCGAAATGAAGCGGGACCGCCCCTGGCGCGCGTGAGCGCGGTCAATACAGCAGGCGCGTTGGCCTGCTCTATGCCCACTTCTTGCCCAGCACTTCGAGCCCGGCGTTGCGGAGGTCGTCCGGCGTCATGGCGATTTGGAAATACACATCGGCATTGAACATGAGGAACCAGGGCTCGGCGTAGGCGGGAATCTTCGACGGGTCAGGAAGGTCGATCACCATGATGGCCCCGCGGCGGCCGTGCTGCGCCGTGAAGTATATGGACTCGGGTTTTGTCGCCTCGATAATCCGGTTTATTTTTTCTCCTACACTGCCGTCGCGGACGGCAGCGTTGAACGCCTCGTGGGGGATTTTTACCTGCATAAGTATGCGCATTTCGGGCTCTCCTTGTGCCGGACGTGCCGCGGGTTTAGTTGCGAGTTCCAACATGGGAACCAAACCCGTGAACTGGTTCGCTTGTGCGTGAATTCTGAACGAACAATCTCTCTCCGACTCCAACTCCTCTGGTGGCATGGCTATTCCGGGTTAGCTATTCGGCAGAGCATTCCCCATTTGCAGCCCTCGTTCTTTTCATGCCGTCCCTCCGGGACTTTCGCGCGGGTTGGGCGCGGCGCGCCCTTCAGGTGTTTATGGTGATGGAACCGGCGCGGGGATGGCCGTTTGGGGCAGGGCGGGGGCGGCGGCTCGTCGTTGGGCGAGTACGGCCCGGGTGTGGTCTTCGATGGCGCAGGCCCGGACGACGACGGTGATGGCGACGAGGAACCAGAACGGTTCCATGATGCGGATGATGAGGAATGAGATGGTGCCGAGTGAGTGGACGATGAGGCCGATGACACAGGCGGTGACGCCGAACGCGAGGCCTTTGCCGAACCAGTCGGTGGACCATCGTGCGGCCTGGCGGCACGTTCGGACGAGCTGCACTTGGAGGTAGAGGAACGCGGTGAGGCCGAGCAGGCCGGTTTCCATGATGACGCGGGCGTACTGGGAGTCGAGCACCTTTTCCCAGGCAAGCCCGCCGCCGAACCAGGGGGCGACGGAGAGCAGGAACTTCACTTTTTGCCAGACGTAAAGGCGTTCGTGGGTAGATTTGTCGACCTGCAGCCCGAAATCGTGCCCGGCGATTACGACCGGCTCGCCGCTGCCACGCTGGAACGTGTAGTTGACTCGGTCTTTGACATTTTCGGGCATGAGGATCGGCGAGAGGATCAGGGTGAGTGCGACGGCAGCCAGGATGGAAGTTTTCCGGCTCATGATGCCGAGCGCAAAGAAGGCCACGATGAGGGCGGCGTACGAGGCGCGGGAAAGCGTGTAGAGAAACGGGATGAACGCGATAAGAGCCACAAGCAGAAAGGCCAATTTCGATCGAGCTCGCGGCGCCTGGGTAAACAGCCCGGCCGCCACGCACATGACGATCATCAGGTAGCCGCCAAGCGTGTTGGGTTCCGACCCCTGGGCTTCGAACGGCGTGCCGACGCGGTCGACACTGCTGATCATGTGGATGCCGTAAACGCAAACGATCAGGGCGACGACCAGAAACAGGATCGTCTGGCGGCGGACGGTGCGGAGATCGCGGACCGCGTTGCCCACCAGGAAAAAGATCATGTAGAACTCGATCATTTTAAGCATGACGAAAAACGCGAAGCGCCGGTCCCATGCGGGGAGGTTTGCGCGAACGGCGAGCAGGGTCGAGACGATGCAGATGCCGAAGTACGTGCAGATGGCGGGATTGATGGCGCTCGAGCGCCAGAACGCCGACCGGCCTTCAAACGCCATCTTGACGACGACTCCCAGGAAAATGACGCCGATCAGGAGGTCGTTGTAGCGGATGTTCACGGCCTGCGAGCCGATGGGTTCGCCGGTCAGGTCGATCTCCGGCGAGAGGAGGGTTGCCACGACGAGGATGGCCACGCCATACTGGACGCGGATCACCGTCACGCCGAACACGATCATGCTGACGGCGAGCGCGATCGTGACGGCGGGGTTGGCCAGAATGATGTGGGCCGCCAAGACGACCACGGCGCAAAACGCCATGAAGCCGGCAAAAAACGGGAACTCGAGCCGGCTTTCGGCGGCTTCGCCGCGGCCGATGCCCTGGAGAGACCTAAACAGCGGCATGGGTTGTCTTACCTTGCCAAGCGGCGGGGGCGCCGCTTCCACGTCCGTGCGGAGTAAGCCGCAAGCAAGAGCGGCAGCAAGGATGTTGTCTCAGAATCCCATGCGGGGTGATTTGTGGTGCGGGCGTCTCGCCTGCACGTGGCATTTTTCCGCGTCCTTCTTATGGATCTTCCTGCTAAACCGCTGTCCGAGGCAATCAATAATGACTTGTACGCGCAGGCGAGACGCCCGCACCACAATAGAGCCCGAATTCTTCATCGGTATCTAATACCGGGCCCAGCGGCGCCATACGCCGGCTCCGCCATCTTCGTAATAGTAGTAGTAATAATAGTAGTGGCGGCGTGTGGCTTCGAGCCCGTTCAGGACAACGCCCGCAATCTGGACGGAGGCGGCATCGAGCAGCTTATGGGCGCGCTGGATCGTCTCCCGGCGCGCATTGTTGACCGACACCACGAGCACGGCCGTATCCACGTGCGTGGCCAGCAGCACCGGGTCGGTGACGACGAGGATCGACGGGGCGTCGCACACCACGAGGTCGAACTGCGTGCTGAGCTGGTCCATCAACCGCTGCATCCTGGCCGAGCCGATCAGTTCGGACGGATTGGGCGGGACTCGGCCGCTCGAGATCACCCACATGTTCTCGACGCTCGTCTTTCGGATGACGCTCGAGAGTTCGGCGTTCCCCCGAAGCACGTCGGCGAGCCCGGGGCCGCGGCCCATCTTGAGGACACGGTGGACGTTTGGCCGGCGCAGGTCGGTATCGACGAGGAGTACCCGGATGCCGCAGTCGGCCATGGTGACGCCCATGTTGACGGCGGTGGTGGTTTTCCCCTCGCCGGGGACGGCGCTGGTCACCATGATGGTCTTTGGCTTCTGCTTGATGGTGGCGAACTGGAAGTTGGTGCGCAGGGTCCGGTAGGCCTCGGACACGGGCGATTTGGGGTCGTGCTGGGTGACGATGCACTCGTCGATCTGGCTCTCGTTGGACACGGCCACGTACGTGCCGCGCCGCCCGCGCCCTTTACCTTTCCCGAATCGCATGTAGGGAATCGTGCCGATGACCTCGAGCCCGATGTAGTTGCTGATGTCTTCGATATTTTTGATGGACGTGTCCATCATCTCGAACATCATGGCCAGCGCAAGGCCCGCGCCTAACCCGATGAGGCCGCCCAGCACGAAGTTCATCCACACGACGATCCGGGCCCCGCCCACCGGCACCGGCGACGCATACACGGACTCGTGGCGTTCGACCTGGCCGTTTTCGCGGTTGAGCGCGGTGCGGATCTCGAATTCTTTCTCGCGAAGCTTGTTGAACTGGTCGCGGATGTGCTGCGTGTCATTGGCGAGCCGTTCGATCTCGAGGTTCTTGTTGGCCAATTCGGGGATCTTGGGGATGAGGTCTTCGAGCGTCCGCTTGAGTGTGGCTATCCGCATGTCGATCTCGGCTAGGCTCAGGCGCTGGTCAAGCTGCCGCTGGTACAGGTACTGCCGCTTGTTCCAGATGTTCGCGCCGTCCCCGACAGAACCGTCCAGCTTGCGGATCCCTTCGCGAATGGCCTCTAGTTTCGCATTGATCTCGTCCTGAAGCTCCTGGAGGCCGGGATACTCGGGCGTGTAGTCGACACTGAGGTTAAGCTGTTCCTTAAGCAGGTCGTTGAGCTCGGTGATCATTTGGCTGACCACGTCGTCATTGATGTTCCCGAGTGCCTCGGGCAACTGGGCGCGGATGTCGGTGAGTTGCGCCGCGATTTCAGAAAGTTGGGCGTTGATTCTTTCCTTGTCCGCCTTTTTATCCTTCAACTCCCGATAAATGCCGCCGAGTTCATCGTAGGTCTCAAACCCCATCTTCTCTTTGTACTGCCACTCGGCGGTCTCGGCCGTCGAGAGTTCTTCCTGCAGTTGCTGCAGCCGCCCGCGGATGGTCTCGTGGGTTTTCTGCTCTTCTTCGAACTGGAGTTGCCGGTTGTCTTCGACAAATATCCTCGCCGCGAATTCGGCGACACGTGCGGCCTCGTCGCGCGTCGCGCAGTTTCTGGCCTCGATCAGGATGACGCCGCTCTGCGGGTCCTCGACCGACACGCTCAGCATGCCCTTGATTTCGGCGGCTTTTGCGGTGTACTCCTCTTCCGTGACCAGCGCGGCCGCGGGCAGGGATTCGGCAACCGCCTGCTGGACGAGCGCGCGCGCCACCTTCTCCGCCAGCCGCTGGTTGCTGCTGCGCTTGACAAGCTGCTGGGCGTCCACCGGGAACAAGGGTGTGCCGCCGACGCTCTTGAGGACGTCGCGGTCCCACAGCGACTGGGTGACGAGCACCTTGGCCTGTGCCGTGTAGGTGCCGTGGGGCCGCTCGTATTTGAGGAGTCCGTAGATGCCCAGGCATACAGAGCCGAAAAAGCTGATCAGGAGGATCATCAGCCATCGTCTCACCAGCACGTTGACCACGAACCGCAACTGGTGCTCGCGGGTCTGGCCGGTCTGCTGGGGGTCGAGCGGCGGGGTATCCTGGGCCATTCCGGGCGCTACTCCTTGCGGATTTCGCCGCTGGGCGTATTGAGGGGAATCTGAGGCAGCTCCCCTTTCGCGGCGCCGGTCAGGTTGATCATCCGGTCCCAGGTGATGGTTTCGGGTGAGGCGTGGATACGCGGTGTGACAAACACCATCAGTTCGTTGGTCGACCTGGCGCGTTCTTTGCGCTTGAACAGGCTGCCCAGGAGCGGGATCTTGCCCAGCCCCGGCACGCGCTGCTCGACGTTGCGCTCGTTGTTGAGGACGATTCCGCCGATGACGAGCGTCTGCCCGTCGCGGACGTTGGCGATGCTGTTGGAACTGCGGACGGACCTGATGGGCACGCCGTTGGCCATCCCGTTCGCGAACGAGACCTCGGGGTTGAGATCGAGTTTGACGTAGGGGCCTTCGGCATCTTTGTAGACGTGCGGGGTGACCAGGAGCTTGATGCCGAGATCGAGAAACTTGACCGAATAGGCAAACGTGCCGAACGTCTGCGAGCTTTCGGTGTAGGGGAACTCGTCCATCATTTTGATTTCGGCCTGCTCGTGGTTGACGGCGGTGATGTAGGGGGTGGCGAGCAGCTCGGCTTTGTTATCTTTGACCAGGGCGTCCAGCAGCGTGGCGATATTGACGCTTTTGTTCATCAGGCCGAAAAACATCTGGCCCATCACGGGCACGTGCACCGGCACGTCGAGCAGCCGGTCGAACCTCTGGCCACCAGTAAAACGCCGGTCGATGCCGCCAGCGTTAACCCCGCCGCCACCGGCGCCGATCCGCTCGTTGGCAAGCGGATCGAGCCCGCCGGCGGCCGCGTTGCTGATGGCGTCCTGGGATCGGGGTGGATAATAGCCGCCGGTGACGTCGGTGCCCTGCGCGAACCATCGGATGCCGAGTTCTTTCATAGCGCCCTGCTCGACCTCGGCTATCTTGGCTTCAATCTGGACCTGGGTGACCTGGCTGGGCATCTGGTCAAGCTGCTGTACGGCGGCGACAATGCTCTGAATGGCGGAGGGCGAGTCGGTGATGATGAGCGAGTTGGTGCTCCGGTCGGCGCCGATGCTGCCGCCGGGCGAGGACATCCCCTGCATGGACAGCGCCAAATCTTCGGCGTTGGAATTGCTGAGCGGGACGATCTGGGTTTTCATGTCGGTCGCGCGGCCGCCTTCGATCCGGCCGGCGGTGCGGGAAAGGGTCACGCGCGGGTTTTTCAGGATGAGCTTGAGGGCGGATGCAACTTGGGCGGACGCCTCCTGCTCGGTCATGTTCAGCACGACGACCTCGCCGACGTAGGGCACGCTGATGGCGCCGTTGCCGTCCACCTGCACCGATGAGCAAAGCTCCGGCCGCCGGTAAACGTCCAAAAACAGGACGTCGCCGGCCTGGATCTTTTTTGCGTCTGGGGCTGGTTCCTGTGCGCCCGCGGCCGGCAAAATAATAGAAAACAGCACGGCACCTGCCGCTAGAAGCAGCGCTGCCTTCAGTGCACTACACCGCATGGACATTCTCCTGTGCCGCATTCTCATGCGCGTCATCGCACGGAATCCGTTCCAGGGCCGCCGCCGAGAAACCTGGCTTCCGCCGCCGGGTCGACGGCAGGGGCCGGCGGGACGGGGCCGGCGGCAGGTGCGGGTGCGGGCGCGGGTTCTGGTGGTCGGGCCGCGACGGCTCGCGTTTCGGGTGTTGTTGGTTGTTGTTCGCCGAGTTGCGATTCCAGCCACTTTGTTTTGTCCTGGATTTTGGCCTTGCTCGCGGGGTCGATCCCCGGGATGCGGACCGCGTGGTTCCAGTTTTCTATAGCGGTTTGGCGAAGCTTTTGGACCTCCCCAGGATCATCGGCATGATCGGCGCGGAGCTTGAACAGGTCCCCCAACTCGTCGTAATCCGCGTCGGGCGCGTAATTCCCGGCAAACGCGGCGGCCTGCTGGTACGCGGACACCGCCGATTCGTGCTCGCCCAGCCGGACGTACGACCGTGCCAGTGTGCGCAACCCCGGCATGGCCGATTCCGGGTCGCGCAACCGCAACACAGGATCCCGCAGGATGTTGACGGCCTCCTGGTACTGGCCGAGCTTGTAGTGCAACTGGGCTACCATCGTCCAGGCGCGCGGAGCTTTGGCGTGGGTCGGGTTGTGCTGCAGGAACTTCTCGAAGAGGGCGAGGGCGCGTTGAGCGACGGCCTGCTCCTCGTCAAAATCGCGCGCCGGCGCCATGGCGGCAACATGGGCCGCCATAAACTCGGCCGAGGACCGGGAAGGGTGTTGCGGGTAGGCCGAGGCGAACGCATCGAATGCGGCCGACGCCTGCGAGAACGAACCGCCTGCCGCCAGTCGCTCGGCGTATGCCAGCCGCGCTTCCGGCGTGCTGAACACCGGCCGGAGCCAAACGACCGCGCCCGCTATGGTCGCCGCCACAACCACGATGGCCACCGCTGTTAACGCCAGCCGGATCCTGCGCCTGCGGGCTCGGCCGCGCGACCGCCGCGACCGCCGTGCGCTGTGGCGGGTCACGGGTTCGCGCACGGGCAGATCTTCCACGTCGCCCGGCTGCTCTACGGTGGGTTCAGCGGAAACCGGCGCCGGCGGTTCTGTAACCGGAGACGGAGGAACGTCACGCGGCTGGTTTTCGAGGGTGCGCAGGAGCAGTTCGGCTTCGGCGAGGTCGGGCGGCCGCGGGACAGCCTCGGCTTCAAACGTTGGTGCAGCCGCGAGGGCGGGTTCCGGCTCGATCTCGGCCTCAGGCAAGGGCTCCTGCAAGGGCTCCTGAGAAACCAGGGGCGGGACCGGCTCCAGGTCGGGAACGGCAGGCGGCGTTGGCGCGGGCGGGGCAACAGATTCGATGGCCTCCTGCCTCGCCGATTTCAGGTACTGGTCAATCAGCAACGAAACCTCGTCATCGGATGGGGCGATTTCGTCAGCGAACGAGGTCTCGGGAGATGTAGCGGCTTGGTCGGCGGGCTCTAGTATTGCGGGTTCTTCGGGTTTTTCCAGGATTGTGGGCGGGATCTGGAGGGCTTGTGGCCCGGCCTCATCAGGGGGAGGCTGTTGGAGCAGGTCTTCGGCCGTGGCCGGGGGTTCTTCATAAGCTTCTTCGAAGCCCGGGATCGCTGAAGGTTGTAAGAGTTCCGGTTCTTGGTCCGAATTATCGGCAACAGGCTCCGGCTCGGCCTCGGCTTCGGAGACCTCTGTTTCGGAGACCTTGGAGACCTCCGCTTCGGAGACCTCGGTTTCGGAGACCTCGGCTTCGGAGACCTCCGTTTCGGAGACCTGGGTTTCGGAGACCTCGGTTTCGGAGACCTTGGAGTCCTCGGCTTCGGAGACCTCGGTTTCGGAGACCTCTGTTTCGGAGACCTCCGTCTCTGAGACCTCCGTTTCGGAGACCTCCGCTTCGGAGACCTCGGCTTCGGAGACCTCTGTTTCGGAGACCTCCGTTTCGAAGACCTCCGTATCGGAGACCTCCGCTTCGAAGACCTCCGTTTCGGAGACCTCAGCTTCGGAGACCACCGTTTCGAAGACCTCCGTTTCGGAGACCTCCGTTTCGGAGACCTCAGCTTCGGAGACCACCGTTTCGAAGACCTCGGTTTCGAAGACCACCGTTTCGGAGACCTCGGCTTCGGACACCGTTTCGGAGACCTCGGCTTCGGAGACCACCGTTTCGGAGACCACCGTTTCGGAGACCTCGGCTTCGGAGACCTCCGTTTCGGAGATCTCCGCGGGGGGTGTCATGCCCGGCATTTCGATGATGTTGCTGTCGCCCAGGAACCCGACCGGGGGCGCAATGGGCGCCGCGCCGAGGACTTCATCGGCGACGGGCTCGGAGTCGATGGTGGCAGGCATCATGGAATCGTCGACGTCCACCACGCCCTCTTCAAAAAAACTGATGGGGCGGCTGAAATCGGCGGGGCTGAGGACGTTTTCGGGCGCGGGCCGCGTCAGGCCGCTCATGAGGATGAACTCGAGGTCGGTGGGCCGCTGATGCTCGGGCACGCCGCTTTGGAACCGGTGGTCCTGGTCGATCCGGTCTCTGAGGGAGCCGTCTAACTGGTCGAGCCGATGGAGGAGTTCATCCTGCGACGACAGGTGGCGCCGATCCTCGGGCTGCGATTTAGCCGACATCCTGCAGAACTGACCTTTTTCCCGTTTTGGCGGCCCGCTCTGGGACGCGCCTAGAAGCCGGGCGTTGTCTTTGCCTTTGCGGCGACCTTAAGCAACATTTGTGAAGCGCGCTGCTCACGGGTGTTGGGCAGGCGCACAAGATTCTCGTTTGGCGAGGGGGCCTCGACGGGCGCGGACATTCCGGCGGATATGCGGAAGGCCCGGGCCGCCTGGTATGCCCTGGCGCGTTTCTCGGCGTCGGGCACGGTGGTTTTTTCTATCGTATGCAGTGCGATGTCCGCCCCGACCTGGTTTGCGCCGACTTGCGCCGCCAGCAGCAGCGAGTTGCGGCACAGGGTGACAATAACGCGGGGGTTTCCCTCGGCGTACGCGTGGATGACGTGAACGGCGCTTTCGTCGAACAGGTCTGTCCATGCCGGGTCGATGGCCGCCTGCCGCAGGCGGAACTGGATGAATTCGCGGGTTTCTTCAAGGCTGATGGAGTCGAGCGTAAACGTCATGTTGATTCGTTGCTCGAAGTTGGGCGCGGCGTGCAGGACCTGCACCCATTCGAGTTGGGCGAACAGCACAAGATTGAGGAGTTTGTGCTGGTTGGTTTCGAGGTTCTGGACCAGGCGCAGCAACTCCAACTGGCCGCGTTTGTTGAGGTTTTGTGCGTCGTCGATGATGAGCGTGTTGATCCGGTCGCGGTACTTCAGCAAATACCGGTTCAGGATTTCCATGTAGGTGACAAACGACTTGGCGGGACGGGGAAGGCCGAACTGGGCCACGATGGATTCGAGCAGCGCGAAACTGGTCCACGACGGGACGGGCGAGCCGATGACGGCAACGGCGTAGCGGTCTCTGTGGGCGGCCATGCCGGTGAGCAGCTTGCGCAGCAGGGTGGTTTTGCCTGTGCCATAACTGCCGAGAACTACCGCTATCCCGCAACGCTCGTCGATGCTACTCCACAGGCGGAACAGGCATTCCTTGTGCTTGCTCATGGCGTAAAAGTAGGCAGGATCCGCCGTTGGGGCAAACGGCTGTTCTCTTAGGCCGAAAACTGCCAGGTACGACTGATGCTCGTCCATGAAACCTGCGGGTCCCCCCGTCAGTTCGTCCAGCTTTGTCCTATTAGAACCAGAGCGAAATGCTATTTTGGCCAATTTGTCGCAACGGCCGAAAAATGTTCTCCCAGTAACGGCGATGATTCTATAGAGGAAAGATATAGATGTCAAGTGTTTACGAATGCAAGAATTGAAAAAATTTGTCCGGTCAAACAAGCGGCAGGGATCTGGTTAAATCCTGTACCAAGCAGCACATTGACTCACAGTGCCAAGCACCGATCAAAACTCAGTCGTACTCGAACAAGGGCGAGTTTGGGAGATTGCGTCCGAGCGCCAGAGTTGAGCGCCTCCCATATACGCGGCGCCCTCATCCCGTTTGTGCCGTTTATGCAGAAATTGCGTCCAGGACAAACCTGCGTTTCGAAAACCGCTAAGCGGAGTCCGGCAGGGATAAGACTTGAAGATGTGCTGCATGAGAAATGGTACGGGAAATGCTACTGAGGCGGCGAGGGCAAACGGAATCGGCAAGCGAGATAAGGAGGTGCAGACTTATGAAAGCGAAGCGTGTAGGCATCATATTTGTGGAAGAGCGTCAAATGTGGAGACGAGGCGGGATCAAGGCCCTGCAACTGGCCAGCCCAATTGGGAAATGGCACAGGTGGTGGATGTGGAAAAGGCTTGAGATGCTCAGGGCAAGAGCAATTATGCCTGACATACGCAAGCGCATAAGTATGGCGCTGACGCAAGGTTGGCACTGTATCCGCAACCACCTGCCTCACCAGGGTTCGCGTGTGCTCGCCGGCCATCGGAAGGGCGCCGCGCGCATCAGAAAAGCCATCGGCTGAGGGGGCGCCCCGGCAGAACCTGACCCAACTTCAAACGGCGCGGAAGCATGGTCTCATAGGCCTGCTTGCGCGCCTTTCCTTTTTCCTGAGGACGCATAAACCTCACCCCTTTAGCCAACAAACTGGTAATTTTGCAGCCCATTGGGAGAAAAACGGGCCGCAGAAGCACCAAATATGATACACTTCCACCGAATGGAGAACCAAAAGTGGTGCAAAAGGGTTTCTGCTCGACTATCATCAATTCAGCGAGGCAGAAGCCTGAGCTGGGTTAAGGTTTGCCGTATGAACCACATATAGTAGTGTCACGACGATTTGGACTCCACCGTTGGTTATCATGAAGTGTAAACCTTTTATGGAACAGGAGTTGCTTGGGTAGTTGGCAAACGTGACAGGTATGCCATGAATGCAACACGCAGAAAATTGACGACAGCCAAGTGGCACCGAATCAAGTCGTGTAACCATTCTGGGAAAGTAGTTGAAGCACAATTCCTTGCGAAGATGGACGGCAGTTATTTGGTGCATGTGCGTTCCGGCCGGGGGGCGGTCGGTTTTCTGCGAAGCTACGAGGTCGACAACGCGCGCAAGTTCTTTCCTTCGTTCCGCGTCGAAAACGGGTTTTTCCAGTGCACCGTGAAGTCGTGCGACGACAAACGCCAGCGCATCGAACTCAGCCTTGAACAATTGTATTCAGACAAGGTGCGCAGTGCATTCGAGCAGGCCGATATCGGCGAGGAGGTTTTTGGGACGGTAGAAGCGCTTGCGGGGCTGGGTTGTTTTGTGAAACTGGACAGTGGCCTTGTCGGTTTTCTTCCTCTCGAGGAAATTCCGCACAAGGGGGGGCCGGGCAGCGTCCGCATCGAAGAGCTTGTCTACGAAAACGACCGTATCCGCACGCGCATCATCGACAAGGACAAGGCAAACCAACGACTCAAATTGAGCGTGAATGCACTGTGGCGGGAAAAAGGCGCGGAGCCGGATAGCATGGAAACACACGCGACAACGGCTTCAAAACATTTTTCGCAAGAGGACGACAGCAGTCGCATCACGCCGGCCACCCACATCCGATCGGTTCTCGTTCTCGAGGACGATAAGATCGGTCTTACTGTTTTGACGGAAGCGCTGCGCCAGGCGGGGCATACGGTTTATCCTGCCAAGTCCGTCGAAGAAGCGCAGGACTTCTTGCAGGGCCATCATGAAATAAAGTGCATCGTTTCGGATATCGAGTTGGGTGGAGGCCAGGACGCCCCGGATTTTCTTGTGCAGCACCTCGCTCAACACCGGGACACGATGCTGTTGATTGTAACCGGCTATTTTGATCATGGCGTCCGCGATCGGCTCGAGCCGGTTTGGGACCGGATCCTGGACATCATGGTCAAACCGCTCGAGTTCCCCCGGCTGCTCCACTACGTCGATGCTCTCGAACGGGCGGAACAGTTCGAAGGCGAGTTCGAGGCCAGCATTTCCGAAACAGGCAGCGAACGGTGGACGAGTGATCAGCCCAAGCAGGAGCGGATGGATGCTGCGGGTGTGGCCAAAGACTACGCAAACGAACTCTGGCAAAGTCTTCCGCAAACAGCCGCCGTGGCCGTGATCAAGCGGGTGCACGCGGGCGCGCGGGAGTTTGAATGTGTGTTCTGGAAAGGGCAGCCTGGGCGGTTTGACGCGTACCGGAACCAACTCAAGCACAGCCCCGTGGGCGATGTTATCCTTGGCCGAAAAAGTATCTACGAACAGGACGTTTCCGAAACGCGGCCGGGGACATGCGAGCGAATTATCGGACTGGTCCCGTTCTCTTCCCTGATCGGCAAACCGCTGTGGGTTCTGGGATCGGTGCAGTACGGGCTTTTTGTGTTCCGGTTGAAACGCGAATTCACCGACGAAGAGGAACAGACGGTGGATTTTGCCGCACGCCGCATGGCGCTGGACCTCGAGCGGGTCGAGTTTTACACCCGAATGCTGGCCCAACACGTGCTCTGCTCGCTGGGCAACCTTCTCGCCGGGATGTCGCATGAAGTCGCCAATCTGATGATGAACGTCGTGGGCAGCGTCGAATCGCTTGGGCGCTCTCTGGGATATTTGCAGGATGTGAGTTATGGGGGCGAGGATACCCCGCAGCAGATTTACCAGAATCTGCGCAGTTCGTCCCGAGACGTCCGAGAAGCTGTAAAGATGTTCCTGGGCCTCGTCAAGAGCACAAACTCCGCCAGCAGAGGGTGGCTCGGGGAAAGCATCGAGGAGGTGATGCGCCTGGTAAAGGGGGATGCGGATCGCCGAAATGTGGAGCTTTTGATCGACCCCCTGCCGGCGGAGTTGGCGCTCGCCTCGTTTCCACAAGTCGTGATCCGCTTAACGCTGTTCAATCTTGTTCTCAATGCGCTTCAAAACATGCTCGATGCAAAGGGGGCCACGAAAAGAATCCGCGTCAAGGGCGCCCTCAGCCCCGACAGCAAGCTGCCGATCCAGATCCGCATCCAGGACACCGGGCGCGGCATCCACCATGAATGGTGGACACGCGTCTTCGATCCTTATTTTACGACCAGGCCGGAAGGGACCGGCCTGGGTTTGCATATTGTCAAGACCTTAGTGGAAGGCGTCGGGGGACGTATTTCCGTGGAACAGAGTTGCCTCTTCGGCGGAACCACGATGCTTCTTGAGCTGCCACAAATGAGTGAGAGTAAACGATGACCAGAAGAAGTAAATCTGAACTAGGCACAGACCACACCGAAAATCTTATTTTGTTGGTAGACGATACGGCTGATCACCGTAAGATCACGCGGCTCCGGCTTCAGCAGTTAGGGTATAAGGTCGTTGAAGCTTCTGACGCAGACAGTATGCATAGACAGTTGGACGCTCGGGGCATGCAGTTCAAGGCCGTCTTCCTGGATCAGAAACTCGGTGACAATCCAAGAAAAGGATTGGATCTCCTGCCGGAAATCAAGCAGAAGTATCCCGATCTCGCAGTCATCATGTACACGGCGACCCTCGACGACCTAGGTGATGAGGCAATTTCCCGCGGCGCGTACTGGTATCTCAACAAACTCTTTGTGTCGCCTTACGAACTGGCTAATATGCTCGACAACGTCGTCCGCATGCGCCAGATGCGCGATGAACACGCGACGCTTTTTGAAGAAAATGAACTCCTGAAATCCCTGCTCGATGCTATCGACCAGGAGATCATGGTGCGTAAGCCAGATGGGACTATCCTCTGGGTGAACAAAGCCAAGATCAAAGCTTTTCCAGGACTAGCCGAGGCCATGAAGGGTCCGACACCTATTACATGCCATCAGTTTTGGGGGAAGAAGTCTCAACATCAGCCATGCGTATACTGTATCTCTCAGAAAGCCATCGAAACCAAACAGATCCAGAGCGGCCCTTGGTTCTACGAAGAAGCGGAATGTGATCAGGAGATAATGGGTTTTCCGATAACTAACGACGCCGGAGACGTAACCGCTGTGGTCGAGCTTGTGCGCGACGTGACTCGTACCCGGCACTTGCATGACTTCGCTGAGCGGGTTGTCGCCCTTGAGGCTGAGAACGAGGAGACGTTTTGGAGTGAGGTGGCGCGCCTGATCGCAGACAAACTCCATTTCCGCCGGGTGCGCGTCTACCGGGTGGTGGGCGTAAAAGCGGGCGAACAGAGGACCGAGTGCGTTGCCAGCAAGGGGTATGAGCCTTCTGCCGATCCCAAAGGAAAGGGGCTGCCATTCTTTGGAACCTTGAAATGTCAAGCGGGGGAGGCAGCAGCACTCGAACCTGCAATAACGTGTCTCGCTGCTCATGATCCGGCACACCAACCAGCCATCAGAGAACTCATCGATCCGGCAGAAGAGTGGCTCCTGATACCTGTGCACTATGAGGGTGTCCTGCAGTGGCAGATTTCGCTGGATAACAAAGGACTGCTTCCCGATCGCCCGTTTTCAGAGACTGATTTAGAGGCCGCGCGATTTGTTGCGAGGGTGCTTTCCGATGCCGTCGCCAACAGACAACTCCAAGAGGACCTCCAATGGATCCGCAAGCTTCAGCAAGTGCTCGACTTGGCGCGCGATACGAAGGAGGCGGCGAACGGCCTGCTTGAGGCCGCAAAGAAGAACGGACTCTGTGATTTCGGAAAAGTGATTGTACAAACACATGACGGCAAGCGATTGAGAACACTTCCAACTGACCAGCATCTCTCATATTGCTGGCTGTGTAAAGTCGGACAGTCTGTCGAAGACGGGCTGAACGGGAAGGTGTTCCGGACAGGCATACCCGAATTCATCGAGGAAGCGAAGAGAGACGCGTTGATTGGCCGTTTTCGTAAGAAGTACGGCAAGCAACTCGCCTGTGACATATGTAGGGATGCACCCGCTATGGCGGCCCTGCCGTTGAAGGCGGGGAAAACCGTGGTGGGTATTCTTGAAGTCTTCTTCAAGACGCCACATTCTTTCTCCGATCGGGAGAAGCGTCTCCTGAAGGAGCTTGCAGGCGTCTTGAGCAGCTCGCTTTCAATTGCGCACAGGGTCGAAAGGGCCCAGAACGTCATCCTGCAGACGCATTCACTCGCGAGTCGCGCGTTTGTTTTGGGCGGGATGGCTCATAGAATTCGTGGGCTGCTCAGCAATCTTGGCCCCGGCCTCGACATATTAATCCACCATAATCTGACGAAAGAGGACGTCTCAAGAAAGGCCGTGAAACTCAAGAAAGTGCTCGGCGACGTCGAAACAGTCTTCGAAACGGCGATGGTCATTCGTAGAGAGCAGTCACTGAAACCGCAAGTGTTCAGCATAGAGGAGGTGTTGAATGAGCTTGTGCGCATCAATAACCTCGAGCATCGCCATAGCAGGGTGCGTGTCCGTCGTGAGTTCAAGAAAAGTCCGCGTGTCCATTGTACGCGCCAGGCGTTGGAAATGGCCTTGGACAGCCTGCTGCAGAATGCCTACGATGCTGTACGGAGTAAAGGAGGGGAAATCAAAGTAGAAGTAGATTCTGTGGGAACTGAGGCAGTCGTGGTGATCCAGGATAATGGACCGGGATTTCCCGCGGACATGGTGTTGGACCCCTCGTGCCCAGTCGAGCGGCCGACAGCCGGCCACAGCGGAATGGGGCTGTACTTCGCCAACTGGGCACTTGATGAGATGGGGGGATATTTCGAAATGAAACGAGCCAAAACGGGATGGACAACTGTCACAGTCCACATCCCGCTTTACAAAGGAGGAGCGAAATGAAACAGCCTAAGAAGCTTTCTGTCCTGTTTGTTGACGATACACCCGACGATGTAGAGAATGTCGCGGAGTTCATGAAATATGAAGGCTGGGCTACCCGATGCGTGGAGTCGGGTGAGGAGTGCCTTGAACTTCTTAGAGGGGGTGAGAAATTCGGCGTGATCGTGCTGGATGCCCAGTTGAAGGCAGGTATGCTTCATGGCATGGAAGTGCTTGCCCGCATCTTGGCCGAACTGCCCCAGCAGTGTGTCGTGTTCTTGAGTGGAAAGGAAATCGAGGCCCATCACGCCATTTCCGCATCGCAGGCGGGCGCGATCGATTACATCCAGAAATCCGTGAAAGACATACCGGAATTCATAGAACGAATGAAACGCGCCATAACGGTTTGTCGTGAGCGTTTCGAAGCTCAAGGCAAAGTGATCATGATCGCGAAGGCGGTTTTCCACCAAGTGCTTCCGCGGATAGAGGCGGCATATTTCAGGACGGAGTCGGTGGAGGCGGCCTCGACGGACGACGCGGTCAAGGAGCAGCTTGGGAAGATCAAGGTGAACCTGATGCAGGCGGAGAATTACCTTCGCCGTTTGACGGAGTTTGATCCGCAGGCAATCCAGGAGAGCACCGAGACCACGGACCTACGCGCCGAGGTGAGAAAAGGCGTCGATAACATCATACAACTGCTCGAATTGAAGCTGGACAAGCCTTCCGTAAGCTTCACAAAACCCGATGAAGGACCAAAGGCCTACATTCGATTCGACAGCCGCTGGCCGTCGCTGATTACGGAGATCCTTGTGCAGAACGCGGCAGACGCCGTCCTTGCGTCAGACGCAAAAAAAGAGGTGAGGGTAAACGTCCAGGAAAACCCGGAAAACAAGGACGAGTGGTTATTGGTTGTCGAGGATACGGGGTTTGGAATTCCTGAAGAGGTACGCAGTAAACTGGGACAGCCTGGCGTAACCACGAAGAAAGGGATGGGATTGGGTCTGTACCTGGTCAACCAGGTGGCCAATACGAAGGTGGAAAACCTGGCTCCGGGCACACGAATCACTGTTAGCTTTCCCAAAGCCTGACGAGGACGCACCCAATGGCCCGTGTTTACATTCTGGACGCCGACAGGGAACGCAGAGAGCAACTGGTTACTAGTTTGCAGAGAATGCTCAAAGCTCCCGATCAAGTTGAACGGCTGAAAGCGACTCTCGAGGGATGTCCCTGGCCTGGCTCCTCGTGGGAGTTCCGAACGGAGATGAGCACTTTCGATCTAAGAAAATTCATCGAGGAATGGACGGGGAGAAACACGTTTCCCATTGACATCCTGGTCATCCACATCGAGCCATATGACGTCCGGGAAACTTGGAGGGATTTGTGGGACGCTCTGGGGAAGCAGAAGAACCTTCCGTCGGGGTTCTGTGTGCTTTTCTGGACGGACTCCGGCCCGGACCTCGATTCGTTCGGCAAGAGCATTCGGCAGGTACAGCGGGATTTTCAGTTAGATGCTTTTACCAAACGCCCATTCATTTGGATATTCCCTAGCCTGGGAACTGACACACTAACGCCTTGGCTTGCACACACATTGCGGTTTCTGTGGCGCGCATCCTGCACGTATCCGAAGGTCATGCAGCGTGAGCAGGAGGTGGTCAAACGTGGTCCTGGCATAATCAAGCATGCCGTAAGCGTGTCTGTGGATTTAACTGCTTACCGCAATATCGTCTCTCATCATTCCGCGGGGGACGTGGCCAGAACGGTTCATCAGTGGCTTCGAATGGCGCTTTGCTTAGCGGAGGTCCATCTTCTCGAGCAGCTTTATGGGCTGCCAATAGTAGGCACAGACTATGTCACCGGCGTCGCCGAAATAAGCGATGCCAACGAAGAAGCGCAGCTACACGGATGGCAGAGGGCCATCGAGGGCAGCCTGTATGTCCGTTGCGCAATGTATGAACATGAGAGGATGTTGCATGTACTTCTAGCCAAACTCGCTCTTGTTGATGAAGTGCCCGCCAATACGGTTCAAATTGGGATCAGCCCGGGGTCTCTTTTTGTCGGCCCGGCGGGAATCAGAGGCGAGTTCAACTACATAGGCGACGGGCTGGATAATTCACGGTCGCTTTGCGCCTCCGACAGCAATTACCGCATCCTCGCGCATGCAAGCTGTCCTGCCGCCAAACTCAAGCCGGAGTACATGAAGGTTTTGGGCAAAGACTGCTTCGAAAAGCTCATGGACGGTCCTAGCGCGCCGTACTACGCGGTTCTCGATCCGTCGAGGGAAATCAAGATATGACGACAGCATCAATCCTGCTTGTCGAGGATGATCGCGAGTATGCGGGCGAGTTGCGCCGCGTGCTGGGCAGAAAAGGGGGGTGGACTTGCGCCCACGCCGCGTCTGTAACCGATGCCTATCACCGTCTCGAGACGGAACATTTTGATGTTGTAGTACTGGATTGGTTCCTCGATCCTGGCGGGGGCGGGGTGCTGAATGGCAGCGAGTTCTTGCGGCGGAAGGAAAACAGTTTTCCGGACACGTGGGTGATTGTATATTCGGGTGCGGGGCCGCAAGTAGAGGTGGAGGCGCGGGCATCGGGGGCGGACGATTTTCTCGAAAAGGGCATAGATAGCACGCCAAAGTTGATCTCGGCGATCAAATCCGGGCTTCAGGCATTGCCCGCCAAGGCGGCGCAAGTACTGGACCGGCGGCTTGCGAAGAACGCGATGGATCGCCTGCTCGGCGTAAGCGGTCCGATGCGTCGCGTCCGGGATTTAATTGGGAAGGTGGCCGCAAGCGATGTTTCAATTCTCGTGCGGGGCGAATCGGGTACCGGCAAGGAACTTGTCGCGCGGGCCGTTCACGATCTGAGCCCGAGAAAGGCCGGGGAGTTTGTCCCCATTTCGTGCCCGTCGCTTCCTGAACCACTGCTCGAGAGTGAAATGTTTGGGCACACGCAGGGCGCGTTCACCGGCGCGCGTGACGCTAAGCGGGGCCTGCTCGAGCACGCAAGCGGAGGCACGTTTTTCCTCGATGAGGTGGGCGACTTCCCGTTGAGCCTCCAACCGAAGTTGCTGCGCGTGCTCGAGAACCATGAGATCCGACGGGTCGGTGCGCTGCAGAACATCAAGCTTGACCTGCGATTCGTCTCCGCGACGAACCGCGACCTCGAAGCGATGTTGGAGGCCCAGACGTTTCGCCGGGATCTGTTTACGCGCCTCGACGGATTCACGATCGCTCTCCCGCCTTTGCGCGAACGGCAGGATGATATTCCGGTTTTGCTCGATGAATTTCTGAAGGTCGCGGCGCGCAATTTGGGATGCCCGGTACCGGAGGTGTCCAGTAAGAGTCATGACGCGCTCATGTCCTATTCTTTTCCCGGAAACGTGCGAGAACTGCAAAGCAAGGTGGATCAGGCGTTGCTGATGAACCGGGACGGCCCCTTGGAGCCCGAGGATTTCGGGCTGGCGCCTCCCGAGAATCCAGTGCGCGGTTCCACCCTCGATTTTGACTGCACCCTGAAGGAAGCGCGGGCCCGTTTTGAGAAAGAGTACCTGTCCGAATGGCTGACACGCTGCAAGGGCAATGTGCTTGAGACAGCCCGGGCCATCGGCATCAGCAGAAATCAACTACACCGCCTGCTTAACGAGTATGGCCTGGCGGGAAAACATCGGAAGAGCCGGCCGGAAAAACGCTGAGAATAGAGAAGTTCCCGTTGGTGGCCGGCTATCGCTTGCTGACGAAGTGCGGAAGTGGAGGTCCGGCGTAACCGGGGGGGAGAGGCTCTTTTCTTTGGCGGGTGCATCTGCTATAACGGCCGATGAGAGGGCGTTGCGGGAGTACTCGGCTCGGGAGGCCGGCAGGCGATGGAAACGGAACGTGTAGTGTTGCTTTCAGGGGTTCGACAAGGGGAGGTGGTGCCGGTTGACGGGACGCTGACAATCGGCCGGAACCCGGACAGCGGGCTGTGTCTGGACGATCCGCAGGTATCGCGGCGGCACGCGGTGATCGAGCAGACGCCGCGGGGAACGGTGCTGCGCGACCTGGGATCGGGCAACGGCACGTTCATAGGCGAGCGGCGCGTCTTGGAGAGTCGCCTCAGCCCGGGCGACCTGATTCGCATCGGCAACACGCAGATGCGGTACGAGCAGGCGGAAGAGGGAGAGGCGCAGGCGGTCCAGTTCCGCTCGGACGTGGAAGGCCGGATGGAAGCATCGAGCGCCGCCAACGTGTTCGCGACGTTCTTTCAGACATCGGCACTGGCGACACCGCAACAGCAGCGGGACGCCCAAAACCGGCTGGCGGCCGTCTACAAGGCGAATCAGATCATCTCGAGCGAACGGAACCTTCGGCTTCTGTTCGAGCGCGTGATGGAGCAGATTTTCTCGCTGGTGCCGGCTCACAACGGCGTGATCGTGCTGAAGGACGACAAGACGGGCGAGTTGGTCACGGAGTACGTCAAGACGGGCGTGGGCAGCACCGTCATCAGCTCGACGATCGTGCGGAGGGCCCTCGAGCACGGCGAGGCCATCATCACGTACGACGCGGCGGAAGACTCGAGGTTCGGCGCGAGGATGAGCATCATCTCGCAGAACATCGCGTCGGCGATGTGCGCGCCGCTGATCCACCAGGACAAGCCGCTGGGCGCGGTGTACGTGGACACGCACGGGACGACCAACGCATTTTCCAAAAGCGACCTGGAATTGCTGGTGGCGGTGGCGGGCCCGGCGGGGGTGGCGATCCGCAACGCCCAGTATGTCCACGAACTCGAGCAGGCTTACCACGACACGCTGATCGTGCTGGCGAACGCCATCGAGATGCGGGACCACTACACGGTTGGTCACACGTGGCGGGTGACGCATTTTGCGATGGAAATCGCGCGTGCGATGGGCTGGTCGAAGGAGAAGGTTGGACAGTGCGAGACGGGCGGGCTGCTGCACGATGTGGGCAAGATCGCCGTCGATGACTCGATCCTGCGAAAAACGGACCGGCTTACGGATGAAGAATACGCGCAGATGAAGGTGCATCCGGAACGCGGGGCGCGGATGCTGCGGGACGTCGAGTTTCTCAAGCCGATGATCCCGTACTGTCTTTACCACCACGAGCGGTACGACGGGAGGGGTTACCCGTTCGGGCTGGCGGGCGACGCCATACCGATCGAGGGCCGCGTAATCGCCGCGGCGGACACGTTCGACGCGATGACGAGCAACCGGCCGTATCGGAAAGGGCTGCTGCCGGAGGTGGCGGTGCAGGAGATTGTGAAAAACGCGGGAACCCAGTTCGACCCGGCCGTGGCGGAAATGCTGGCGCGCTGCTATCGGGAAGGAAAGATTACCAGAGTGATGCAGGAATCGCAGAAGGGAGGCAGAAGCATCGTGTGCCCGTTCTGCAGCACCTACATAGGCATTTCGCAAGAAGCGCAGGTCGGCGACAGCTTTCAGTGCCAGGTGTGCCAGCGCCACGTAAAGCTCGAGATGCAGAATGAGGCCTTTTTCGGGGAGCTTCTCGCCGAGACGCAATAATGAGCGGGAACTGGCGCCTCTAACGACGTGTTTAAGATAAGGGCGCGGCGTCATCAGGCATAACGGTAAATCGCGCGCAGGGTGCGTGGGTGGGAGGTAATGAGTAGTGCAAGGACCAAACGCGGGGGGCGTTCAGGTTCTGATTGTGATTTCATGTCTTCTGCTTTGCGGTTGGATATGCGCGGCGCCGGTTACGATGTCGGGCACCGTCACCAGCGGGCAGACGGGCGCGCCTTTGGTCGGAATCACGATAGGCGCCACGCGGGTTGCCGCCTTGGGTTCAGGCGCGCCCACGGACATGATCCCGGTGGAAGTTCATGGTGACACGACCTCGGAAGGCATATTCTCATACACGATCGACAACTCGACTCCGGGGCTCGATCGAATTGTGTTGTTTACGCTAAGCACCACCTATCAAAACGAGATTTACAATAATGTTGCCTTTTCCGGAGACAGACCGACGTATGGCGATGCAGAGCTGCCGGGGGTGGTGGAGATCAGTTTCACGACCAGCGTGAGCGGCCTGAACTTTGCCCTGGAACCGCTGGCCGTGCCGATCAAGACCACGTACATGGTCGCCATGATGGACGGCACGCTGCTGGCCACGGACGTCTATTTGCCGTCGGGGCCGTGGCCGTGGCCGGCCGTCTTGTACCGGACGCCGTACGGCAAGGACTCGGACCACCCCGGGCAAGAGTACCTTACGCGGGGGTATGCGGTCGTGGCGCAGGACTGCCGGGGCACGTTCGACTCCCAGGGTCTGTTCAGGACGTTCCTGGACGATGGCTGGGGCGAAAATAAGGATGGGTATGACACAGTCCTGTGGATACTGGATCAGCCGTGGTGCGACGGGAAGATCGGCACGATGGGCGGGTCGGCGCGCGGCATTACGCAGAACATGCTGGCGGGCAGCGTGCCGCCGGGGTTGATATGCCAGCACGTCTCCGTCGCGGCTTCGGACCTGTACAGCCAGGCGATGTTTCACGACGGGGCGTTTCGCAAGCGGCTCGTGGAAGGCTGGGTGAGCGAGAGGGGCCAGGACGCTTACGACTACATGATGGGCGTGGTTACGGCGAATCCGTTTTACAACGACGAGTTCTGGTCGTACGCCAATTTTGAAACCCGATACCATCTGGTGAACTGGCCGATGGTCCACCGAGGGGGGTGGTACGACATTTTTCTGCGCGGAACCATCAACAATTTCGTGAACTTGCAGCACAATGGCGGGCCGGGGGCGGTTGGTTGCCAGAAGCTCATCATTGAGCCGTACGGGCACGGCAACGGCTGGGGGGGGTTTGATTGGCCGGCGGGGTGTCAGTCGCCGCCGGCGCGGTACAACAGCACGCTGAACTGGTTTGACGAGTGGATTAAAGGCATTGACCGGCACATGATGGACGACCCGCCGGTTTGTTATTACGTCCTTGGCGACGTGGACGACCCGGAGGGCCCGGGCAACGAGTGGCGCTACGCCGATGACTGGCCGGTGCCGGCCACGGAAGTGGCGTATTACTTGCACGACGGCGGGTTGCTGACCACGACGCCGCCGACGGTCCAATCAAGCTCGCAGACGTACGTGTTTGATCCAACCAATCCCGTGCCGACGCTTGGCGGCGCCAACTTGTCCGGCAACAAGGGCCCGTACGATCAGAGGCTGGTCGAGTCGCGGCCGGACGTGCTGGTGTTTACGACGCCGGAGCTCGAGGAATACGTCGAGATAACGGGCCAGGTGCTGGTGCGGTTTTGGGCGTCGAGCTCGACGGTGGACACGGACTTCACGGCGAAACTCAGCGACGTGTATCCGGACGGCCGGTCGATGCTGGTGTGCGACGGGATCGTGCGTGCGCGGCACCGCAACACGCCGCGGTATGCGGAATTCCTCACGCCGGGGCAGATTTACGAGTTCGAGATTGACCTGTGGGAGACGTGCATCGCGTTCAACGCCGGCCACAGGATCCGCGTGGCCCTTTCGAGCAGCAACTACGACCGCTATGACGTCAACCCCAATACGGGCGAGCCCTGGAACCAGCACACCCACATGGAATCCGCCACCAACACCATCTATTACGACGCCCAGCACCCCTCGCACATCCTGCTGCGCGTCACCAGCGAGGTCGAGGAGCCGCTGGAATTCCTGCCGACTGGTTCCTGGGCGGCCGCGTTGGGGTTGCTGGTTGTGTTTGTGGCGGCAAGCGTGATTTGCGTGAGACGGCGGCTGAGTGCGGCTGAAGAAAAAAGCTAGGCGGATTTTGCCGAATACAAGCCTACCTGTGTCCGCGTGATTGGGCGAAATGCGAGGACCCAGGCTGCAGAGTTAACCAGGATAGCGTCACCATCTCCCTGCGTCCATAATAATGGTTGATGGCTGCCCGAATATCAGCCGACGAGCAGAGGATAGGCCGGACCTTGAGTTCCGTGACCTGTTCCAGTTCCGCGATGGCTCCCCGGTCGAGCGGGCATACCATTCCGAGCGTCAGGACTTGGCCAATGGTCTCAACCGGGAAAACCTCATGTTTTACCGCCAACTCCTTTGGAACCAGAGAAATAATCCTTCGCGGCACATCGTAGTTGCGCAGCCTGAGGCTGGGGATCCCGGGTTGCCGCGCAAGGAAATTGACCACGTTCACCGTGTTAGTTGCACCTAGTGCCACGAGAATGTCAATAATCTTGCCGCCATACTCCTTTTGATGCAGCAGCGCCCTCGCCAAATCCAGGCCGGTTACGAGCCCTTCTTCCACAAGCAGCTCACCCACACGCTTCTTGGGCGCGCGGTAGATGCTGGCATAAAATGCACCTATCCCTTTTGTATTCATGTTGTATTCATGAGTCCTTCGCCCTTTAAGATCCACAGCAGCAGCCGGCAGTATGCACTTTTCTTGCATTGATGTCAAGTAATACTTTGACCGCCACTGATAGGTGCGTTGGACAGGGAAGTTACGGATCCTGCTGGAGCAACTCGCAGGCGACAAAATGGCCCGGCTCGATCTCGACCAGGGAAGGGGCGTTGGTGTGGCAAACCCCAATGGGTTGTGGGCATCTGGGGTGGAAGTGGCACCCTGTGGGTGGGTTGAGCGGGCTGGGGATGTCGCCGGACAGGGGCTTGCGCTGACGAGCGGCGCGCGGCACGGGTACGGGCACGGCCGCCAGAAGGGTTTTTGTGTAGGGGTGTGCGGGGCGTTCAAAAACGTCGGAGACCGAGCCTCTTTCGACAATCCTGCCGAGATACATGACGGCCACGTAATCCGAAACATGGCGGACAACACTCAGGTTGTGGCCGATGAACAGGTACGTGAGGCCCAACTGGCGCTGGAGGTCGTTGAGCAGGTTGAGGATCTGGGCCTGAATCGATACGTCGAGCGCCGAGACGGGCTCGTCGGCGACAATGAGGTCGGGTTGGACGGCGAGCGCCCTGGCGATGCCGATCCGCTGCCGCTGGCCGCCGCTGAACTCGTGCGGGTACCTGTCGGCGGCTTGGGCTGGCAGGCCGACCACGTCCAGCAGTTCAAAGACGCGGGCGCGGATGCCGGCGCGGGGTACGATCCCGTGGGCCCCGAGTATTTCGGCGAGGACGGCGTGCACCGTCATGCGGGGATTGAGCGAGCCGTAGGGGTCCTGGAAGATGATTTGCATTCGTTTTCGGAGGGGGCGCAACTGCTTGGGCCGCAGCGACATGACATCGATGCCGTCGAATTCAATCCGGCCGGAGGTGGGTTCGATCAGGCGCAGGATGCACCGGGCGACGGTGGTTTTTCCGCTGCCGCTCTCGCCGACGAGGCTGAGCGTTTTGCCGCGGGGTATGTCGAACGACACGCCGTCGACGGCCCGGACCACCCCGCCCACGCGCGAGAACACGCCATGCCGGACGGGGAAATGCTTGACAAGGCCGCGGACCACGAGCAGGTTTTGGGTGTTGGGGGCACTCATTACGCGCCCTCTTGGACAGTAGATAGTGTGTTGAAGGTCAAGCAGTTTTTGCGGCAATAGGTTCCTTTCTGGGACGAGTTTTCCACAGGGGGTCATAGACTCGTCCCGAAACGACAATAGCCCGCATAAGGACGATGAGCTTTC
>Ga0315285_10000233_pt1 | contig 55144 bp, 40 predicted proteins | sample YL17G09_36_MG_FD_203698 | JGI IMG/M metagenome (GOLD analysis project Ga0315285, IMG submission 203698) | Sediment microbial communities from Yellowstone Lake, YNP, Wyoming, USA - YL17G09_36 | ecosystem: Environmental > Aquatic > Freshwater > Lake > Sediment | place: USA: Wyoming | collected... | reverse complement strand
TGCGCGCCACAAGCGTGCCCGTGATAGCATCCGGAGGCGTCGGCTCGCTGGAGGACGTGCAGCGGCTGGGCGAGTGCGGCGCGGACGCTGTCATCGTCGGCAAGGCGCTTTACGAGAACAGGTTCACCCTTGCGGAGGCGCTGGAGGTTGCGGACGCGTTCCCCTCGCGCCTGCCTGTGCGGCCGGTAGAGTTGGACGAGAGGATTTGCCCTTAGCCCCAAGTCGGAGACGGTGTATGGCAAAACGGACGGCTACGAACATCAGAAACATCGCAGTCGTCGGACACGGCGGCAGCGGCAAGACAACCTTCGTTGACCACCTGTTGCACGTGGCCGGAGTAGTTAACCGCGCCGGCAGCGTGGACGCAGGATCGTCGCTGAGTGACTACGATCCCGAGGAGAAGGAGCGTAAGTTCTCGATTGAAAGCTCGATATTCAACTTCGCGTGGGAGGGCAAGACCTTCAACGTCATTGACACCCCCGGATATCTGGATTTCAGCGGCGCGGCTGTGTCGGTGGTCCCCGCCGTGGACACTGCGCTCATCGCTGTCAGCGCTCCGGACGGCGTTCAGCTCAACACGCGGCGGATGTGGGACGTAGCGGGCAATGTCGGCGTGGCAAGGGTCCTGCTGATCACGCGTCTGGACGCGGATAACATACAGTTCGATCGGCTTCTCCAGGATATACGCGAGAGCTTCGGCAACGAGTGCGTGCCGGTTTTCCTGCCCGTGGGGCTGGGCGCAAGCTGCTCCGGCGTGGCCGACCTGCTGCACACCAAAGTGGCGCCGGACGGCGTGGCCGGGGACTTTGAAGCACTCAGGGATTCGCTCCGCGAGTCAATCATCGAATGTGACGACGCGCTGATGGAGCGCTACCTGGAAGGGGAGGAGGTCGCGGACGAACGGATCGAGGCCACCTTCAAGCGTGCCATACTGGAAGGCCAGCTCGTGCCGATCCTGTGCTGCGCCGGGGAGAAAGAGATCGGGCTGACGGAGACGCTGGAGTTCCTGGCCAACTGCACGCCTTCCCCGGCCGAAGGGGTCACGCGCACCGCCACGGACGGCGCAGGCGAGCAGGTGGAGCTGAAGCCCGACGGCCCGTTCTGCGCCCAGGTCTTCAAGAGCGTCTCTGACGTGCACGTGGGCCGGCTGGTGTTCTTCCGCGTCTTTTCCGGCGGCCTCGGCGAGAGCCCCGTTGTGACGGTCGCGCGGACCGGCAAGTCGGAACGGCTGGGCCACATGTTCACCGTCTTCGGGGAGGAGCACAAGGAGGTCAGCGAAGCGGTGGCCGGCGACATACTGTGCGTGACGAAGGTGGAGAATCTGCACCTGAGCGACACGCTCTGCGCCGACAAAAGCGCCTTGAGGATGGCGCCTATCGAATTGCCCAAGCCCATGATGTCGCTGGCGGTAGAGCCGCGCAGCCGCGACGACGATCAGAAGATCAGCTCCGGCCTGCAGCGGCTCGCGGAGGGGGATCCCACGCTTGCCCTCGAGCGCGACCAGCAGAGCGGCGAACTCGTCATCACGGGCATGAGCAACCTGCACCTGGACGTTGTGCTCAGCAAGCTCAAGCGTCGCTACGATGTCTCGGCGGACACGCACGAGCCGTCCATCCCATACAAAGAAACCATCCTGCGGAAAGGCGAGGCGCAATACCGCCACAAGAAGCAGACCGGCGGGCGCGGCCAGTACGGCGAGGTGTATCTACGCCTGGAGCCCAATGAGCGGGGCGGCGGGTTCGAGTTCATTGACGAGGTCAAGGGCGGCGCCATCCCGCAGCAGTACATGCCCGCCGTCCAGAAGGGCATTGTGGAGGTGATGGATAGGGGCATACTGGCCGGCTGCCCCGTGGTGGACGTGAAAGCCGCCGTCTACTTCGGCTCCTATCACAGCGTTGACTCCTCCGAGGCCGCCTTCAAGATAGCCGGTTCGCGGGCGTTCCAGGAGGCGTTCGTCCAATGCGGCCCCGTCCTGCTGGAGCCGATCGCGAAGATCGAGGTGACGATCCCGCCGCAGCACGTGGGCGACGTCACCGGCAACCTGACAGGCCACCGCGGCCGTATCCTGGGGATGGACCAGGTGGCGCGGATGCAGATCCTCATCGCCGAGATTCCCATGGCGGAGATCAGACGTTACAGCACCGAGCTGCAGAGCATGACAGGCGGAGAGGGGACGTTCACGATGGAATTCTCTCACTACGAAGCCGTGCCGCCGCACGTGCAGGAACAGATCATCGCCCAACGCAAGGCGCGGAAGGAGCAGGACGAGTAGCTCGCCGCCAGAGCGCTCCGGCGCAATGGAGACTGTGACGTGTTGAAACCTTATATAGCTAAGCTTGTGGAGCGGCAGGACCTGTCCGAGAAGGAGTCCGAGGAGGCGATGTCGCTCATCATGAGCGGCAAGGCCACCGAGGCGCAGGTTGCAGGGTTCCTGGTGGCGCTACGGATGAAGGGCGAGACGGTGGCGGAGATCACAGGATTCGCCCGGGCGATGCGGGCTGCCGCAACCAGGATAAACGTGCAGGGACTGGATCTGGTGGACACTTGCGGCACGGGCGGCGACCGCAAGGGCACGTTTAACGTCTCCACTGCCGCGGCTCTGGTCGCGGCGGGAGCGGGTGTGCCCGTCGCCAAGCACGGCAACCGCAGCGTCTCCAGCGGCAGCGCGGACGTGCTCAAAACGCTGGGCGTCAACATCGAGGCGTCTCCCGAGGTGGTCGAGGAATGCATCCGCCAGCTCGGCATGGGATTCCTGTTCGCACCCGCCCTGCACAAGGCCATGAAGTTCGCCATCGGGCCTCGCCGGGAGATGGGGGTTCGCACGGTCTTCAACATACTTGGGCCTCTCACGAACCCGGCGGGGGCGAGACGACAACTGCTCGGCCTCTTCAGCGGCGACCTTCTGGAGACAATCGCAGGCGTGCTGCTGAATCTGGGCGCCGAAAAGGCCATGGTCGTTCACGGCGCCGACGGGCTGGACGAGCTGAGCGTCTGCGCCGAGTCGTCCATTGCGGAGATTGACGGCGGCGCTATCAGGACATGGCAGCTTACGCCGGAAAGCGTTGGGCTGCCCAGGGCGCAGCTCACGGACCTGGTGGTGGACGGCCCCGAGGAGAGCGCAGAGGTCATCCGCTTCGTGCTCTCAGGCGGGCAGGGACCGCGGCGAGACATTACGCTTCTAAACGCCGGAGCCGCCGTCTACGTGGGTGGCAGGGCGGCATCGCTGGAAGAGGGTATGCAGGCGGCGGCCGAGTCCATCGACACCGGCCGGGCGCAGCACGTGCTGGAAGGGCTCGTGGAACTGACCAACCGCTGAACGGAGGGTTCGGGGTTCAGGGTTCGGCCTGACGTGGGGGTTCGCTTCTGTGGGTACACGCTCCTGCCCTCTCAAGGAGGCCTGCAATGAAGTCCTACCGGAAGGAACTGTGGTTTGCCACGAAGACGAGGCGCGCCTTCATCAATATCACTCCGCACGTTGAGGAGTGCCTCAACGAGAGCGGCATCAGCGAGGGGCTCGCGCTGGTCAATGCGATGCACATAACGGCCAGTGTGTTCATCAACGACGATGAGCGTGGCCTGCACGCTGACTTCGAGAAGTGGCTGGAGGCGCTTGCGCCGGAGAAGCCGTATTCCCAATACGCGCACAACGGCCTTGAGGACAACGCAGACGCACACCTGAAGCGCACCGTGATGGGGCGCGAGGTCGTGGTAGCTGTCACGGCGGGCAGGCTTGACTTCGGCCCGTGGGAGCGCATCTTCTACGGCGAGTTCGACGGCAAGCGCCGAAAACGCGTCCTCGTCAAGATCATCGGCGATTGAGGGAGTGTGGCACAGGCGACCCCGCCTGCGCGCCGAGGACTAGGAGGGGTAAGGGGACGAGGACGAAGACGGGCGCCATAGCTTCACGTGAACAACTTCGAGAGGACCGCCTGCTTCTCCTGGAGCGCGGTTTGGGTGCGGGCTTCCAGCGTGAGGCGGACGAGCGGTTCCGTCTCGGACGGCCTTACGCAGAACCACCAATCATGGTAATCGACCCGGATGCCGTCGGCCTCTTTGATGTCGGCCGAGCTGCAGTCGCGCTTGGCCTGCCACCCTGCTTCGCACGTGATCTCCAGCGGGTCAGGGAACATCTTGAGCCCCTCGCTTGCAGCCGCCCTGCAGGCTGCCACCGCCTCGTCTCGGTCCGCGAAGTTGAAGCTCGGTTCCTTGGCGGGCATGAGCCAGGGCCCAGGCAGGCTTTCCATGAGCGACTGAAGCCGCCCCGCCGCCGCCAGGTGCAGCAGGTGCAGGGTCGTCATGAGGGCGCTCTCGCAGCAGAAGAACTCGCGGTAGAAGTAGTGTCCCGACTGCTCCCCCGCGAACAGGATCGTGGGGTCGGACCGCATCAGGCGTTTGACCTTTGTGTGGCCGACCGCGGCCATCACCGGCTCGCTGCCCCGCGCCCGGAAGAAATCCAGGAGCTTCCTGCTCGTTACGAGGTTGACGGCAACGCGTCCCGGCGGACTGCCCGCGAACAGGTGTTCGACGATGGCCGCGATCATCTCGCCGCCTTGCATGATGTGCCCGTTACCGAGCACGGCAACGGCCCGGTCCGCGTCCCCGTCGTATGCGAAGCCGATGTCGGCCCCTTCCGCGACCACACGGTCCCTTAGAGGCAGAAGGTTCTCCAGCTTGGACGGGTTCGGCTCGTGGGCGGGGAAGCTGCCGTCGGGCTCGAAATTCATACGGATGGGCTTGATTCCCGTTGCGGCGGTCAACTCCTCCCACAGCAGCCCGGCCATGCCGTTCCCCGGGTCCGCCACCACCTTGATGGCGCCCGCATCAGGCAGGCCCACCGCCGAGGTTGCATATTCCATGTAGGCTTTTTCGGCGAAGAACGATTTCGCCGGCAGCTCGAACACCGGTTCCCCTGGAGCCGCCGCGCTGCTCATCCACTCCCTCAAGGCGCCGAGGCCGTTGAATTCCGTGATGGGATCGGCGCCTCGCGCCACGATCTTGAATCCGTTGAACTGCGGCGGGTTATGGCTTGCCGTCACTATCGCGCCCAGGTCGAACTCGTCCCGCGACCCCATCACGTAGTATAGGATCTCGGCGGGGCAGAGCCCCAGCACCGTTGTCTTCGCTCCGGACGCCTCCAGGCCCGCCGTAAGCCCGCTGCACAAAGCGGGTGAGCTTGCACGGCAGTCGTAACCGACGGCGGCGCGTTTCGCCCCCATGACCTCTGCAAGCGCTTTGCCCAGCAGGAAAGCAAGCTCAGCAGTGAGCTGCTCCGGGTAGGTGCCCCTGATATCGTTCGCTTTGAAGACTCTTTGGTCGAACTGCACCGTGGTCCCTCCGGCCCAAGAGCGTACAACTTCTACGCCTCGGAGTCAACAGGGGATAGGTCCGCCGTACGGCGGGCAGGTCCCCGGCAATCCGCCTACTCGATCGCGACAACCGCGTGGATGTCGAGGCGGTTGAGCTTAACGTGCAGCTTGCCTTTCTCCCAGCGGCTGGAGAGCCTGCCAGCCTTGCGGCGCGCTGCCAGGTCCACGCACGGTGGGGCGTGAAGTTGAACGAGCGGGTTCGGCAGCAGCCGTCGGGCGAGTGGGCGAAAGATAGCCTCTGCGGCCTAGCATTGCAAGGGGCGCCGGGGTGCGTGCGCTCGCGCTCGGGGAGGGATCAGAATTCCGCCTGGAAGAGTTCCTTGAGCCGGTCGGTTGCGGCGCCGATCTGCTCTTCGGTGAGTTGGGGGTTTTCGACCTTGAAGGTTTCGTCCCGGCGGGGGCGCCGGAACTCGATCAGCTCAAGGCCGCCCTCCCGGCTGACGCCGACAAGCTTCAGCGCCCTCCGCCGGGTCAGGTAGAGGGCGAGCACGAAGCGCAGCTCTTTCCTGTGCTCGCTCTCGCCGTCCTGCAGCTTCTCGAAGAAGTCCAGGACGACTTCGGTCCGGACCTGTGGCCTGCGCTCCTCAGCGCGGCGATAGGTCTTCCAGAACGAGAAGAACTCCCGTTCCTTCGCCTGCTCCCAGCACGAAGGGCAGAAATCCTCCCGCACGAAGTCCTGGTTTCGTTCGCTGAGCGCGGAGAACAACGGCCGCCCGTCCCCGAACTCCCCACGGCAGCTCGAACAGTGCGGCTGCCCTTTTGCGAGTTTCCAGTCGTCGGGCATAAGCCGGCCGCCTCATCCCGAAAGACAATCCTGCACCGCCGCGCACACCTCCCTGCGGCACCGCGCCGTAATCTGCTCGATCTCGTCCAGCTCGGGCCGGAGTTCGCCGACGATGCTCTCGTCCTCGATGTATTTCAGGTTCACCTCGACGTTGAGTCTTGCGGCCGCGCACGCCGCCTCGGCGAGGATGACGCTCACACCCACGTCGGTTATGAGGTTCGGGTTTGCGATCTTGATAAGCTCCGCCGCCGTCTCAGCTACAACGCGACATTCGCGCACGATCCTCAGCGGGATCTCCATTGCGTCCTTGAGGGCCTTCTGAACGGCCTCGCCTCGCGCAGCTTTCTGCTCGTCGGTCTGTCTCGGCATAGCGTATGCGGCGCCGACCGCTTCGTATGCCTCGACGTCCGCGTCCATCAGCCGCAGGAGGTTCCTGCGGCAGGGCTCAAGCCGGCCCAGGCAACCTGCCACCTGCTCCTGAACGCTCGCGAACTTCTTCCTGCCGACTGTGAAGTTCGCGGCCATCTCGCTCATCGAGGCCGCCAGTGCTCCGGCCAGCGCGCTGACGCTGCCGCCGCCAGGGGCGGGCTTGTCCGAAGCGGCGTCGGCGAGGTACTCCTCCAGCGTCCCGGTGGCGTATCCCATCGTCTCACTCCACTATCTCAACCTTCGCGCCGGGCACCACGAAGTCGAAGAGCTCGACGACGTCCTCGTTCAACAGCCGGATGCACCCGTTCGAACACAGTGTCCCCACTGACTGCCGCTCGCTAGTGCCGTGGATTCCCAGGCCCGTGGCCCCGGGGCGGTTCTTGAAACCCAGCCAGCGCTCGCCCAACTGGTGGCCCTTCTCGCCGTAGTGGATTACGCCGCCCTCCGGCGGATACCAGTCCGGCTGGGTCATCATCTGGTCTATGACAAACTGGCCTGTGGGCGTCTTGCCGTTCTTCCCGTGACCGACACGGTATTCCTTGATGAATTGGTCGTCTATGAAGAGCGCCAGCCGGAAATCGCTCTTGTCTATCAGCATGCGCGGCTTGCCCGTGATAATCTTCAGCTCTTGGTTCTCTCGGATCTTCCTTGGGTCAACAGCGTTCACGCGCGCGATCATGCGCCAGTTCACCCCGTATTTCTTGGCGATGCCCGCGAGCACCTCGCCACGTTTAACTACGTGGACCTTTGCCCCTTCCAGGCAATCCGCGTTGAAGACGAGGTCCTTGTTAATCTGGTCCAGCATCTTGCGGGCTTCCTCGCGGATGACCGGGGTGGCCTCCAGGTACAGCTTGCTGAGCAGTTGCCGTGCCTCGAGTCGTTTGCCCTCACGCAACAGCGCCTTGGCACGCAGAAGCGGGGCGGGATCCTGTTTGGGCTCAGCCTGTCGGGCGGATTCTCCGTCGGCCGATTCGGTTGGTGCAGGCGCCTCGGTTTGCCTCGGCGCGGGCGTAGCGATCTGGCTGGGCGCCTGCTGCGGGGGCCTGGCTGCGGCCGCTGCGGTCGACTTAACCACCCGCGCTGCCTCTTTCGAGCCGGCCGGCGGGGTGGCTGCCTGCTTGGGGGCGGCCGGCCCCGGTGTCCCGGCGCGAGGGGCCGACACGTTCGTCTCCGCGTGCAATGGAACGGCGGTGGGATTCTCGGCAGGCGCCGACGCCTCATCGGACCTGCGGTTTGAGATGAGGAATCCTACGACTGCGGCGGCAACGACAAGAATCAAAACTCTCTTCATCTTTCCCTTCCTCTGCTCGGAGGCGAGACGGAGGAGTCCCTTGGACTTGACCGCGTAGGTTATCAAACGGCGCGGGCGGGAATCAAGGCTTGCGGTGTTGAAAGTGTATCCCACCTTTGGGTTATTCTCGTAGAACCGGCTGAGAGCGCCGTTCTACGGCCTTTCCCAGGCCGCCTCACGTGTCTTTGAGCGCCCGCTATAGCTTCCCAGAATTGACGCTGGATACGGCAAAACGGTATACTGCTCGCAGTCGGCTGAGTGCTGGCGAATGAGCCGTGAATGGGATGGGCGGGCTCAGAGGGGCGCCAGGTTGTCGTTGGAGTATGCCGGGTGTAGAGATGCGGGGCCACATTGCCCAAGGTGCGGACGAGCGACATGGGGAGTTCTTGCCAGTGCCAGCGGGCTGTTGACCGGTGTTGCTCAGTCCGTGTTCCTGGTGAGGTGTGACACCGTGAAATCGCCCTTCGGGCGCGGTGGCCTGAGATTCTTTTTGGTTTTGGCGGGTCTCTTCGCGGGACAATCCACCTATGCCTCGATTGCTGCGGGTGTCCCCCTGATTGTCCTCGGGTGTTTCCTTCACCTGTGGGCGAAGGGGTGCCTGCATCAGAACAAGGTGCTGACCACAGTCGGCCCTTACGCCATCGTTCGGCATCCTTTCTACCTCGCAAACAGTCTTGTTGACGGCGGGCTGGCCGTCATGTCGGGCTGGTGGGTGCTTTGGGTTTTCCTGCCGGTCTGGTGGCTGGCCGTCTACCTGCCGGTCATGCGTCGCGAGGAGCTTCATCTCGCCGCGCTTTTTCCTGCCGCCTCGGAGGAGTACAGGCGCCGGGTGCCCATGTTCATCCCGCGCCGGCTGCCTGGGAAGGCCGAGCTGGGGGGTTTCTCGTGGCGCAACCGCAATGTCGCACAGGGCTGTGAACTGCCCAGGATTCTGCGTTTCCTTGCCTATCCTCTGCTCTTCTATCTGGTGGTTCAATTGCGGCGGGAAGGATGGTTATTCCTTACCAACGGCTACTGCCTGGATCTGGTTGTTCTGTCCCTGCTGGCCGGCGTCTACGGGGCCTCATGGATGCTGGCCAGCCACCTGAAGTTCCAGAGGAGGCTGGTGCCGCCGTTGCTATCTAATGCTGCCGGGCGGATGACCATGGCGGTTCTGTTCCTCGCCGCCATCGCCGTGACGACGCTGATGGAGACCGAACTTGACTGGTTTGTCTGGCCGGTGGGAATGGCTCTGCTCAGCCTGGCCGCGATCGTGCACTTCCGAGGAGGCGACACCGCGGCCCTTCTGGCCGAAGGCCTCGTGCTCGTAGGCGCCGCCATCCTTTCAGAGTTGGTCTGGGCGGCCGCGCTCCCGTTCCTGTTCTACACGGTCTGCCTGCTCGACGCCCGGCTTCGTCCCTCGGACGCGGTTGCTGTCCCTATCACCATGTCCATCAGGCCGGCCACGACCCGCGTTTTCAACCTGCTCCTTGTCGCGTCGCTCCTCGCAGTGAGCGCCAAGGAGGTCTTTCTGGACGGCCTCCGATAGCGCAGTGTCAGGTGGTCATCATACCGGCCGCCCAGGATAGCCTCTTCACCTGATTGTACGCCGATGGGCATGCAGCCGCGGCCCTGCGGCAGCCACCAGGAATTCGTCGCTCCTCGGCGCTGCGCTCGATGAGGGTCATTCTCGGCGTTGCTTTTGGCCGCTCGTTATGCTATCGTACAACTTCGCAGGCACGCAGTGAGCCCACCGCATTAAACCGGTCATCACGCCTCATGCGCGAGAACATAAGAAACTTCTGCATAATCGCCCACATTGACCACGGCAAGTCCACCCTTGCCGATCGGCTGCTCCAGATCACGCACTCCGTGCCTGACCGTGAGTTCCACGAGCTGATGCTCGACGACATGGACATTGAGCGCGAGCGGGGCATCACCATCAAGGCAAGCTGCGTGACGATGTTCTACGTGAAGGACGGTCGGGAGTATCAGCTTAACCTGATTGACACGCCGGGGCACATGGACTTCAGCTATGAGGTCGCGCGAGCGCTGAAGGCGTGCGAGGGGGTCATTCTGCTGGTAGACGCCAGCCAGGGGATCGAAGCCCAGACGGTGGTAAACTACACGCAGACCCGCAAGCAGGACCACGTCATCGTGCCGGTGGTGACGAAGATTGACCTGCAGAGTGCCCGCGTCATCGAGACCATGGAGGAGATGGAGCAGAGTTTCGGCATGGACCCCGACGAGATCCTCGCGGTGAGCGGCAAGACGGGCCAAAACGTGGGGGGGCTTGTTGACGCGGTCATCGAGCGCGTGCCCCCGCCGTCCGGGAATCCTGACGGGCCGCTGCGCGCGCTGGTTTTCGACTCGTTCTACGACGACTACCGCGGCGTGGTGGTCTATGTGCGCGTGGTGGACGGTCAGATCATGCCGGGAGACGAGGTGCTGATGATGGGCGCCTCGCGCCACCACGGGGTGATCGAGGTGGGCATTTTCCGGCCCGGCATGACCCGCCGCGAGAGCCTCACCTGCGGCGAGGTGGGCTACCTGACCGCCGGCATCAAGAACCTGCGCGACGTGCGCGTCGGTGACACCATCACGCACGCGTCCAACCCGGCCGCCCACCCCCTGCCCGGCTACGCGGAACCCAAGCCGATGGTCTACTGCGGGCTTTATCCCCAATCGGCGAAGGATTTTCCCGCGCTCCGTTCGGCCCTGGAGAAGCTCTGGCTGAATGATTCCTCATTCCACTTCGAGCCTGAGACGTCCGAGGCGCTGGGGTTCGGATTCAGGTGCGGATTCCTCGGCCTGCTGCACATGGAGATAGCGCAGGAGCGGCTGGAACGGGAAAACGGCATCGCCATCATCCAGACCGCCCCGAACGTGAGCTACGAGGTCGTGACCGGGGACGGCCGCCGCACGCGCATCGACCGCCCCTCACAACTCCCCCCCGTGGGCGAGGTGGCGAAGATACTCGAGCCTTTTGTGGAGTTGAGCGTAATAACGCCGACCGAGATGTTGGGCAACGTGATGAAGCTGGCCGAAGGGCGACGGGCAACCTGCCGGAGCACGGAGTTCCTCAGCGACCGCCGCGCCCTGATCCACTACGAAGTGCCCCTGGCGGAGATCGTCTACGACTTCTACGACCGGCTCAAATCAGTCACGCGCGGCTATGGGACGATGGACTACGAAGCGCTCGGCTACCGCGAGAGCGACGTGGTGAAGGTTGACGTGCTGGTCAACGAGACCCGCGTGGACGCCCTCTCCTTCATATGCCACCGCCAGGAGGCCGAGGCCCGAGGCAGGCGTGTCGTCAAGGTCCTGCGCAAGAAGATAGGCCGCCACCTGTTTGCGATACCTATCCAGGCGGCCATCGGCGGCCGCGTAGTGGCCCGAGAGACCATCAGCCCACTGAAAAGAGCGGTCACCGCCAAGTGCTCCGGCGGCGACATCACGCGGAAGCGCAAGCTCTGGGACAAGCAGAAAGAGGGCAAGAAGCGGATGAAAGCCGTCGGAAGCGTCCTGATACCCCAGGAGGCGTTCCTGGCCGTCCTGGAAGGAGAGGAATGAGTGGCGTGAATCCGTCCTGGCCTGTGCTGGGCAGGCCCCAGCACTCTGGGGATTCCGATAGCGCTAGTGCCGGGCAGGCAGGCGGGCGCCGTCCCCCGCCACAGGCGGGCAAGCGCCGAAGTTTACCCGCCGCAGGCGGGGCGAACACTGCTCTCAGGGACAACCTGGAGTGGATCGCCGTCGCAATCCTGCTGGTGCTGGGGGCGCGCCAGATCGTTGTGGAGGCGTTCAAGATCCCGACAGGCAGCATGGCCCCCACACTGCTGGGCGTCCACAAGGAGGTGCGGTGCCCGAACTGCGGCTGGGTGTTCTACGTGGGATATGATAAGCTGCAGGACGGCACGGTCCAGTGCCCGAACTGCCTCGACGACCCATGGTCCGGGGCATCGGATATGTGCGCTGGGACTAAGGCGATCCAGTTCCGTCGGCCTGCCTGGCTTTGGCACGAGGGTATCTGTCCTACCACGGGTGGCATGGTGGTCGGCGCGGACGCGGCGAACCGCGTGAACCGATGGGGAAGCCGCATATTCGTCAACAAGTTCATCTACAGGTTTCGCATGCCCCGCCGTTGGGAGGTCATTGTCTTCCTCCACCCCTCGACGTCGCTCGGGGCCGTGAGCCCCTCGACGTCGCTCGGGGCCGTGAGCCTGTCGAACGGCCTGTCGAACGGCTCATCTTCCGAGGACTCGGCGATTAAGCCGAGGCAGAGCTACATCAAGAGGCTCGTCGGCTTGCCCGGCGAGGAGATTGCCATCCGAAACGGTGACGTCTACGTCAACGGCGAGATCGCTCGCAAACCCCCAGACGTGCAGAAGCGCATCTGGCAGCACGTCTACGACAGCGGATTCGTGCCGCGCAGGGTGGCAGGCGACACCTGGAGTTTCGGACGACTCAAGGGCATGTGGCAGCAGAACGCCCAGGACGGCTCGCTTACGCTGAACGCGTTCAGCTCGGACAGGTCCATAGAGGCTGCGTTTGGCCGACCTATCCTTGACCTGTGCGAGTACAACGGCGGCGGTGGGTCTCGCGCGGCCCTGCGGGGCGAATCGAAGGACCCTGAAGTGGGTGACTGCCGCATAGAGGCTCTGCTCACGGTGGAGTCGTGCCGTCCAGCGCCGCAGGCCAGTGTTGTACTGCGCATAGTTGAGGACGGGCACGACTTCGTCTTCTCGGTCCCCGTCGGCGACGAAGGGACGGCCGTTCTCAGCGATGGCGGCAGGCGTGTGGCCGGGCACCCGGTCGAGGGCGTGCGGCCGGGGGAAAAGGTGCGGGTCGTCCTTGAGAATTACGACGACCTCGTCGTGGCGAAGCTGCGGGGAGCCCCCGTCATCGTCTACCCCTATAGCGGCGGTCCCGTGTCGGATGTGCGGCGCAAGCGCGTGGCGTTCGGGGCCGCTGCGGCGAAGGTCCTCTTCCACCGCATAAAGCTCCAGCGCGACATCTACTACGAGGGATCCGGTGTCTACAAGCTGGACGAGAAGAGCTGCTTCGTGCTGGGCGACAACAGCCCTCAAAGCAGCGACAGCCGTCGCTGGGACTCCCCCGGTGTGCCGACGGACGACCTGGTGGGCCTGGCATTCGCTGCGTTCTGGCCTGTTCAGGACATGAAGACGCTGTCCTCCCGGCCCTGGTGAAAAAGAGCGGAGGTGCGAGAACAGGGATGAAGATATTCTTCGGTCCGGATGTTGACGCCATGATTACGGAACTGCGAGGCCAGGCAGCCAGCAACGTGCGGCTGCACGTGCTGCACAGCATTGAGGGGCAGGAGCTGATTATGAAGGTCTACGTGACCGCCCTGTGCAATGAGCAGATCTACGAGTCGGTGTTTGAGCGGACGGAGAGCCTTGCCGACGTCCCCGAGGATCAGGTGGGCGAATTCGTACGGGACAGGTGCGAGCAGGTGCGCGCCGAGACGGCTAGGCGCATCGGAGACTTCGAAGTGAGGGCAGGCATAGTCGGGCAATAGCCTGTCCCAGGATATACCCGTCGAGAATGGTGGGCAGCGGACTTGACACTGTCCGCAGGGGGGCATATGTTAAGGGCCTTAGTAGCCCGAGGAGGGCCGAATCCATGCTTGTTGCTGCCGTGCACGCTTGGGGTAAGGTGCGCCGCTTTCTGTTGTGCCATTTCAGGTCGGACTACGTTCGGGAGCACATCAGGAGGCGGCAGGGCGAGTGCCGTCGGTGCGGAGACTGCTGCAGAATACTGTTTCGCTGCCCTTTCTTGAAGAACGGTAATTTCTGCACGATCTACGAGAAGCGGTCGCTCGCGTGCAGGATGTTTCCCATAGACCGGTGGGACCTGGAAGACGTGCCGACCTGTGCTTTCCGTCTTGACGGGGGTTCGGATGTGCCGGAGTCGAGGTCGCCGGCGCGCCGTGGCCGCTGACGCGATGGAGTGCGGGCGGCGTTCCGGCCCCGTAAGGTTTCCCAGGTCCGCGTGTGACGACATGACAGGAGATTGGTTCCAGACGGCGCGTGGGTCGGGCCGCTGCGGGCCCGGCCCGAGGGTTCTGCGAGCCGCGGCCGGCGCGTGGGGACGGGTCGGTGCCCTGACCGTCGCTGCTGTGCTGCTGGCGGCGGGGCTGTGCGGCTGCTCGGGGGGCCGGGGCCCCGAGTTCTACGTGAACGAGCTGGGCAGCGCGGACCAAGAGAGGCGTGAAAGGGCGGTGGACGAGCTGATAAGGATGCAAGAGGAAGCCCTTCCGTACCTTGAGGAGACCCTGAGGACCAGTTCGAATACCGCAATCGTGACAGGTGTGATAGGCGTACTGGCTAACCCAAGGGGCAACAGAAGCCAGGAGTCTCTCGAGGCAGTGGGCAGCAAAACGAAGGATGTCAGCCCCGAGGTCCGGCTGGCGGCAATCAAGGGCGTGGCGGACCTTGCCGAGGTGCGAAAGCGCACGGGGACCCAACTGCTGAGGGCGGCCATGGAGGACGAGGACCCGAAATGCATACGCGCAGCCGCCGAGGGGCTGGCGGGGCTCAACTTCGAGGACGCCACCGCATGTCTCGAAGAGTTCTTTAATTCCGGCGAGGGGATCCAGGCAGTCTTCGCGGCCGAGGCCCTGTATTCCCTTGAGCCCACTGCTTCAGCCTCGTTCCTGCTGGTGGGCATCTCGTCCCCCAACGAGGATGTGCGCACTGCTGCACAGGAGGTGGCTGCAGGGTTGGCCGACAAGTTCGTGCCGGACCTCGTGCAGTATACGCTCGACCATCCGGGCGCGGAGGAACCGGAGGTAGTGCTGGGCCGTATAAGAGAGGCGTTGTGCAATGAGCTGGACAAGAACCTGACGGCCGAGCGGTCCGGGCAGATCATGGCCGCCCTCGGCATGATAGCGGATAGGCCGAGCATAGAGAAGCTGCTTGGAGTCACCACTGATACCAGGCAGCACATGTCGGCGCGCCTGGCCGCAGCCGAAGGGCTCGGCGAAGCAGCGGCCTCCCTCCGCGCGGCGCGCTTGGATCCGGGGTTGCGCGGCGAGGTCATCAGTTCGCTCAGGCGGTTGGTGCGCGAAGAGGTGAAGGACCCGCGGGTGGCGATCGGCTATGCCATCTCGCTTTGCCGCCTCCGGGAGAGGGACGGAGCGGAATACCTGTTGCGGCAGCTTGGGGATCTGGACAAGACCGAGCGCAAGGAGGCACCAACCGAGGAAGATGCCCTGGCGCTGACTGAGCTGCGCATCCAGGCGCAGGAAGCGCTGACCATGTCGGGTGACTTCGTAGTCCCCCTTCTCATCGAGGCGATCGAGGATCCCGGGGCGGGCGACATCATGTGCTGGGCAGGCGCGAGCACTCTTGGGGATCTGCGGGCCAAGGAAGCCGTGGCGCCACTGGGGGCGCTTGTGACGGAGACGGTAGCGGCTTTAGGCACGTTGCTTCCCCGCAGGGGGGACCCAGCGGAGAGGTTCCCCCTCAAGGATGCCGAGCGCGATTCGGAACAGGCCGGTGCTGCCGCTGTGTCCAAGGCTCCCCTGGTTCGTCTGGCATGGCTGTCTTTGCTTTTCGGCAGCCTGGTCAGCCTTGTCGTCATCTTGGCGTTTCTGGCGTTGTTGTTCAAGATCAGCAACCGAAGCAGGATCGCCTGGAAGCCGGCTATGACCGGCGGAGTCTGCATTGTGCTGGCATCCATTCTGGTCGGCTTAGTCTACAGCAGGTTGGTCAAGAGTTCATTTGACTGGACTGCCGGCGCATCCGCCAAGGTCTTTGAACCCACCAGGCAGGTGGTCCTTGCGCACGTGTTCGGGGGCGAGAAGATTGTCCCATCACGCGATATGGCTGTGCGAATTGCGGCCGTAGGAGCGTTGGGGCGAATAGGGGACAGCGAGGCAACCGACCTGCTCAATAGCGCGCGCGAGCTTCACGAGCGCGTTCGCGAGGGGCTGCAGGCCTTCATCGACTCTGACGCCGGCAAGGAGCTCGTCCCGTCCAACCTTGCCAGGGAGGAAGACAAAGGCAAGGTGCGGGAGCTGATAGACGAACTGGCGCTGCGCATGCTTCGCGAACAGGAGGCCGTGCTGTTCTACGTCCGTCAGGCTCTGAAGCAGTCTTCACAGGCCCGGCCTCTGCGCCCGTGAGTCGCCGCCGTTACGTGCGGCATCATCATTGGACGGGATCATATCCCCCGGGGAACAGGGGGTTGCACCGCAGCAGTCGCCACGATCCCTTCAGCACGCCGATCAGCGGGCCTTTGACACGGATTGCGTCGATCATGTATTGGCTGCAGCTCGGCTGGAAGCGGCACACCTGCGGCAGCAGCGGGGAAAGCACTATCTGGTAGCATCTCACGAGCGCGATCAGCGCACACCCAACCGCCCGCTCCAGTGACTCAGCGCATCTGCGAAAGGGCGAACCGCGAACGCGTGCTCGTGACCGGCTCTGGATGTCTGTCATCTCAGGCAAGCTGTCCACCTCAGCAGTCAGTCCGTGGGCCGCGGTGGGGGGCTGCTCTGCGTGTTCTCGCGCAGAGCGTCGACAATGGCCAGGAATGCCTGTTCGACCCGGGAGGTGTCGGCCGGAGAGGTGTCCGACTCTACCCCGATGACGATGTCATAGGCGGACGGCAGTCTGTGGCGGTGAAGCCTGAACGCCTCCCGGATGGCCCGTTTCCAGCGGTTTCGCAGCACCGCGCGACCGACCCGGCTTCCGATGGCCATGCCCAGACGGCTTCCCGCCGCTGCGCTGGCCTGCGGTCGGCGCAGCGCACGCGCACGGAGCGGAAAGACCCTGATCTGCTCGCCGGCTCGGTAGACGGCTTCGAAATCCTTCGCCCGCGTAAGCCTTGCCTGCATGGGGAACTGCGCTCGCACGCTCAACGTCCCTCCGTGGCAAGTGGTTCCAGGGCCGCAGTGTTTTTTTCAGCTTCTGCGTCGCTCACGGGCGTCTCGCGGGACGAGCTTCCTTGCGTCGCCGGTTCGATCAGCGCGCGGAATCCCTCGGAGTAATGTATCGAGACTTCCTCGGCTTTCGGCTCTCCACCGGTCGGAGCGCATACAAGGAGGCACGCGTCCGTCCCCATGACCTCGAACTCGCAGCGGAAACGGCTCGCGCTCAGCCCTCAATCATACGTCCGCCGAGGGATTCGATAACGCCCCTGAGTGCGGGAGGCACCTTCACCTGCAATGCGACGCCGCCCGCACCGTCATACGTTTGGCCCAGGACCGTTCCCTTGTCGTAGAGCAGCGACAGAAGCTTGCCGTTGCCGGCAGCGGTCTCCACAGTCACCTGGAGCGGCGAGGCACGGCAAGCCGCCAGCGTCCTCATCACGGCTTGGGCGAGGTCTTCAAGTCCCTGACCGGTGAGCGCGCTGATGCAGACAGGACGCGAAGCTACGGGCGCGCGGCCGCCCCCCCCCTCGACAGGAAGCCCGCCTCCAGTCGTCCCGCGGTCAAATCGTGCCGCCAACAGAGGCAAGCGCACCGCCAGGGGGACATCATTCGATGATCTCTCCGCAGCATCCACCTTGTTGAGCACCAGCAGCGTGGGCTTGTCGGCACAGCCGATCTCGCCCAGCACCTCAGCCACTGCATCGATCTGCGCCTCGGTCATGGAACTGGAGGCGTCGGCCACGTGGAGCAGCAGATCGGCCTCCAGGGCCTCCTCGAGTGTGGCGTGGAACGAAGCAACCAGATGGTGCGGCAGCTTGCGGATGAACCCGACGGTGTCGCTCAGCAGCACATGGGAACCGTCAGGAAGGGTCCACTTGCGGGTGCGCGTATCCAGAGTCTCGAACAGGTGGTCCCGGACGCTCACGCCTGCCCCCGTGAGGGCGTTCATCAGAGTGGACTTGCCGGCATTGGTGTATCCGACCAGTGTGACGGTCGTGAACTTGCCGGCTCGCTGGCGGACCATGAGGTGGCGTCGCCGTTCGGTCTTCTGGAGAGCCTGTTTGAGGTCGTAGATCTTCTTTTGGACGAGGCGCCGGTCGACTTCGAGCTGCTTCTCGCCGGGCCCCCGCACGCCTATGCCGCCCTCGATCGCGCCGCCGGCCGTTCGGTCCAGGTGGCTCCACAGCTTCTTTAGACGCGGCAACGCGTACTCCAGTTGGGCAAACTCGACCTGGAGTTTGGCCTGCCGCGTGCGCGCGTGCGTGGCGAAGATGTCGAGGATCAACTCGCTGCGGTCAGCCACCTTGACGTCCAGTTGCGTCTCAAGCGCCTTGACCTGGGCGGGGCTCAGGTCATCGTCGCAGATAACGAGATCGGCACGCTTCTGGCGGCACAGGCTGGCCAGCTCCTCCACCTTGCCCTTGCCTAAATAGGAGCGCGGATCGGGTTTCCTGCGCGACTGGCACATCTCGCCCACGACGTTGGCATGGGCAGTGCGGGCCAAGCTGCGCAACTCCTCAAGTGATGCCGCGTCAAGCTGCCCGTCTCCCTGGCCGCGTAGCTGTATGAGGACAGCCCGTTCGGCGTGGACGCGCAACTCCGTTCTCTTCAGGTCGACCACTCTGTTCGTCTCTCCTTATCTGCGACACTCGGGGGGCAACCCGAACGCACGAACCCCCAGCCCTCCATTGCCAAGCGGGCGGTAACCCATATTATAATGCTCCTGACGGCGGTCCGCCAGGGCTGGCGCCGCTCCCGGGCTTCCTTGCCAATGTGCATTTCCTTTTGACAATGGGCGTCAAGTGCCTAAAATTGCGATACCTCGCCTGGCATGGCTGTGAGGCCGATAATATGACCAGCAGTGGGGGCGACGCACGTGTCGCCCGCAACATTCTGAGGGCTGCTTGCATACTTGCCATGGGCTTGCTGGCATGGGGGAGCCGTGTGGGTCTTGCGCAGGCTGCCGGCGGCCTGAGCGAGGAAGATCGAAGGGACCTGCTGGCGATAAACCCGGGCGAGCACATAAAGCGACTGGCTGCCATCCAAAGCCGCTTCACGGGCTACCCCGGCTGCAAGGAGGCGGAGGCCTACATACTCAGCCGTTACGAGGAGTTGGGGCTCGCCAACGTCTCCAGCAAACCCTTCCAGATTATCGTCCCCGTTGACCATGGGGCCTCACTGCGCGTGGGGGATCAGGAAATAGTCGTTCACTGCGTGCGCCCCAACTACGTGCGGACGCCCAAGACGACCGAAAGCGGCATCACCGGGGATCTGATCTGGGGCGGACAGGGCTACAGCAAGGACTTCGAGGGCAGGGAAGTCATGGGCAACATCGTGCTCATGGAGTTCAACAGCGCCACGCGATGGTTAAATGCTGCAGCGCTGGGCGCCGACGCCATTATATTCATAGAGCCTCTTCACGCCTTCCGGCCGGATGCAGAGCAGAAATACGTCACGTCGCCCGTGCCCACGCCACGCTATTACCTGGAGCGCAAGTATCTGCCTGCCTTGGCCGCAGCGGTCAGCGCCGTCGCCGGGGGACAGGATGTGGGCGGAGGCGTGGGGGCTGCGCCCGCTGCGGGCACTCAGCCTCCCCCGCGCCTTGATGAGGACGGCGCGCTCGCGCTCCTCCGCGACCTTGGGCTCGGGAGAAAAGCTTCCGCCACCATCCGTGCCGAGATGACCTGGGAGGAGCAGACGGGCGACATGGTGTCCGGAGAGATTCCGGGGACGGACCTCGAAATGGCCGAGCAGGTGGTGGTCTGCCACGCGTTCTATGACAGCACATCCGTCGTGCCGGCGCTCAGCCCCGGAGCCGAGAGTGCCTGCGGCATTGCCGCACAATTGGAGATAGCGGAGTACCTTCTGAAACATCCTCCGCGTCGCACGGTGAAGCTGCTGGCCACGCCTGGGCATTTTCAGGCGCTGGCTGGAGCCCGGGAGTACGCTTTCAGAACCATATACCCACGTCGTGCCGAGGTGGCAAAGGATGAGGAAGAGCGGCGCGGGGGCGAGCCGTTCTTTTTCATTGGGTTGGACCTCTCGAGCCGCCACGACACGATGGCAGCCTTCTACAAGGGCAACTTCTACGACCAGTACGGCAAGGAATCGGAGATAAACCTGCAGCGGGTGTTCAGCGAATGCAGCAGTCTGATTCTGTCCTGGGCGGACGAGGTAATCGGCCCACGCGGGGTCGTTGGGGCGATGCTCGCGGAAGAGCGGCGCGGGGGCGGCAGGGAGGCGGGCCTTACCTCCGGCGCTGCACCGTCTGACCTTGCCTACTCCGCCGAAGCAAGTTCGGCTGCGAAGGCCGGATCTCGCCCGTCTCTCGTTAATCCTCCCCCACCCATAGAGTTCCAGAGCGGCATCGTGCCTCAGCACGGGCGCGGGTGGCGCTCCCTCCTGCCCGACCTGGCGGCCTTTGACGCCGAGGCCATCACGCTCTCCGGTCGCCCCGCCCTCACTCTGGCCACGACGGGCGATCCGAGGAACTCGGTGAATACTCCGCTCGACACGTATGAGAACCTGGAGCCCTACCTCGAGAACGTGCGCAGCCAGGCCATCGTCAGCGCCCATATCATCAAGCGGCTGGTGGATCTGCCCCGCATTCCGCTCCTAGGTGAAGTCGGGGGCAGTGAGAAGGCCGGGACCATCTTCGGCAGGGCCATCGAGCAGACACTCAGTGATTATGTGCCCACTGTGAACGTGCCCGACGTTGTGGCGGCCGTCGACATGGCCACTGCCAAGAGCATGATGGGTGTGAGGTGCCGGGCGTTCGCGCGCAGCGACGCGCAGGGGCTCTTCGAGATGATCGGGTTGAAGGCGGCGGAGCAATACGTGGTGGATGGCTTCTTGATCTCGCCCTCCAGCGGAGCCATCGACGGAGTGGCCACAGGCACGTCGCCCGACTCGCGGGCCCTGGTTCTTGCTTCCAGTCGCGAGCGCCAGGAATGGGAGCTCAGAGACACTGACGTGAGGCTCAACCTGTTCGACTGCGTCAGCACGAGCGTTTTCGACCTGATGGACCCCCTGCGCCAGCGTATGCTGGGCTCAGCCCAAGTGCTGCGCGGCGAGTCCAATAGCAACATGCAGTATGCGATCTCCTTCGTCGGCGGGGGCATCGCAGGCACCTCCTACAACGAGCCGGTTGCATGTTTCTTCACGCCTCCCGGAAGCCGCCTGAAGCTCCTGTTCGCCGGAGGACTCGCCGGCAACGACGCCATACTGCTCAATCTGCCCGGCCCCTCTGCCTACTCTGCCGAAGCAGCCGCTTCGGCTGCGAAGGCCGGACAGCCGTCGGCGCCCGGCGCTCAGGCAACCGATGAGGCCCCCAAACCCGCCGCATCTCCAACGGGCCTGGGGTTCCTGGCCGAAAAGGCAGAGAACTTTATCTACCTCACCGCCTATCAGATGGCAAAGGACATGTACAGGCTCGACGCCGACCGGCTTGAGACGCTCAAGGCTACGGCCATCTTCAAGAAGAACGTCTGGGACCTTCACGCGCAGGCTGGCGTTTACCTGGCTGCGGCCGAGAGGGCGCTCCGCGCGAAGCACTATGACAGGTTCGAATGTGAGACAGGATTGGCGCTGGGCCTGGAGGGCAGGGTTTATCCAGACGTGCGCGGCACGGCGCACGACGTAGTGCGCGGGGTCATCTTCTACTTCGCGCTGCTTCTTCCCTTTGTCATCTTTGCTGAGCGGCTGCTGATCAACTACGTTGACATCCGCAAGAAGCTTACGGCGATCGGGGCGATATTCGTCTTCTCGTACCTGCTGTTGCGGCTGGTGCATCCCGCGTTCCGCTTGTCCAAGGCGCCCATCATCATCTTGGATGGATTCTTCATGGTGGTCGCGTCTCTGTGGACCGTCTGGTACCTGATCCTGAAGTTCCAGACCGTAATGGAGCACCTCAAGCGGCGCGTGCTTACCATCCACCGTGCCGACGTGGCGCGGGCCAGCGCCGCCATGGCGGCCTTCGTTCTCGGCATATCCAACATGCGTAAGCGCAAGGTAAGGACGCTCCTGACCGCGTTCACGCTTATACTCTTGACCTTCACCATCCTGTCGTTCACCAGCTTCGAGACGATGCCTGCGCGGATGCTGCGCATCAAGACCTCGGTGAAGGCCCCCTACACGGGACTGCTTGTGCGCGGACTGAACTGGGCGCCGATGTCGGAATTCCAGGTCTATGACCTGCAGAACTTCTTCCAGGTGGAAGGCCTGATCAGCGCGCCCCGCTCCTGGCTGGTGAACCGCGACCCAACGCAAGAGCTGCGCCTGGACATCAAGCGTGTGACGGAGAACAGCACAGAAGCTACGGGCAACGAGGTCCGTACCCTGTCTTCGCCGTCGCCCAGGATGGTCGCCAGCGCGATGCTTGGACTGAGCCCGCAGGAGGATAGCCTCTCCGGGGTGGCCACGAAGTACCTGGCGCACGGTGTGTGGTTTGACCCCGCTGCGCCGGACTGGCCGTTCGTCTGCATCCTGCCGACGGGGATGATGGAGAACCTGCGCCTGGAGCCCGAAGACATAGGCACGGCGCAGATATTGGTACTGGGACGCCGCCTGAGGGTGGTGGGCAGCCTGAACACAAGGACCAAGGCGGGAGAGAAGAGATTCTTTGAGTTCGAGGACCTTGATGAGGAGCCGCTCACGCCGGTTGACTTCGTCGAACAGCAATACAAGATGGCAGCGGGTGCCGAGGGTGAGGGCCCGTCGTTGACTGCCACCGGGGAGACCGACGTCGAAGCGTTCCTTGCCCAGAAGGGCAAGCAGAAAGGCGAGAGCCTGTACATCCACATGGACCCCGATCGCGTGCTGATCGTTCCGAACGAGCTGTGCCTGAAGCTGGGCGGGACGCTCCGCAGCATTGCCGCCGGGCCCGCAGAAGCACATGCCCCGATCCTGTCCGCAGGGGTTACCGTCGGCAGATCGTTTGAGCAGAGCTTGCGGCTGTTCGGCAGCAGGGTGAACATGGCTCTCTACGCGGGCGTCGAGGGCTTCGTGCACAGGGTGGCCACACGCAGCAGCCTGAGCATGAGTGGGCTGCAAGGGCTGGTTGTGCCGATCCTGATCGCAGCGCTCATCGTGTTCAACACGATGCTCGGAGCGGTCTACGAGCGTGTCGGCGAGATCAAGGTCTACGCCTCTGTGGGGCTGGCGCCGATCCACATAGCGGCGCTGTTCTTCGCCGAGAGCTGCGTGTTCGCGGTGGTTGGGGCCATGGTAGGCTACCTGCTCGGTCAGTTCGTGAGCTTCGTGCTTATGCGCGTGCCGTGGCTGATGGAGGGCATCTCCCTGAACTACTCCAGCGTCAGCGCAGTGTGGTCTGCCCTGCTCGTCATTGTCGTCGTGCTGGCCTCCACCGCCTACCCTGCGCACATGGCCGGCAAGCTGAGCGTGCCGGATGAAACCCGAAAGATGGTCCTGCCCAAGCCCGCCAGCGACGTGTGGGACATCCGGTTCCCGTTCACCGTCAGCTCCAAGGAAGCACTTGGCGTCATGGCTTACCTGCGCGAGTACTTCCAGAGCAACGACGAGGACTCGACCGGCGCCTTCACGGCGCACAACACGAGAATGTTCAGAGGGGACAGTGCGCAAGCGCCGGGGATCCAAGAGCATGGCGGCGAGAGCGCAGAGGCCCCTGCTGAGATTGCTGCCGGCCAAGAACCTGGCACCCTCCACCCTATCATCGTGCTGAACTCCGACGTCTGGGTCGCTCCGCTCGACATGGGCATCAGCCAGAGCGTGAGCATCGCTTCCGTGCCGGATTCAGAGGAGCCGGAGATCACGTATCTGTTCTTCAGGATCGCTCGCAAGAGCGGCGAGTTCGCCACCTGGCATCGGATGAACCTGGGGTTCCTGAGAGACCTTCGCAAGCAGCTTCTCATCTGGCGGCTTGTGACCTCTGACGAAAAGGAGCGCCTTGCCAGGGAGGGCGCGGCGTTGCTGGGAGGACAGGATGCAGGCGATGCGTAGCTTCTTGATCCACAGAGGCGCCCGTATCCTGTCGGCCCAAGGCAGATGCCGAGGCCTGATTCTGTCCCCGGAGCCTTTCAATGGCCACTGAAGAATATCTGCGCATCAGGGCGGAGCAGGAAGAACCCACGGAGTATCGCGAGGGTTTCGGGCTGAAGGCGATACTGGGGGGGCTATTCGTCGCCTTCCTGGTCATGCCGGGTTCCATGTTCATGTTTCTGATGCTGGGGCAGCAGCTGACCGGCGCGGCTGTCTGGGTGACGCTGATCGTCATGCTGGAGATCACCAAGCGGTGCCGTGCCACGCTGAACCGTCAGGAGATGTTCGTCATCCACAGTGTCACCACGGGCATGCTTGCAGCGGGCGTGGGGCAGTTCTTCAACTTCATCTGGATGCAGTACTTCATACGCAGCGACGCCGCCGTCCAGTTCCAGATAGTCAACAGGCTCCCCTTCTGGGTGGCGCCACCGCCGGACAGCGCGGCGCACGCGGCCAGGAACCTGCTGCACCCTGACTGGTGGCCCATGCTCGCGCTGATGGGCATCGGCATCCTTTGGGACAGACTGAGTGTCTTCACCCTGGGCTACGCCCTGTTTCGCGTCACCTCCGACGTTGAGAAACTTCCATTCCCTATGGCGCCGATTGCGGCGAAGGGCGTCACTGCGCTTGCCGAGAGCGACAAGGAGACATGGCGCTGGCGGTGTTTCTCCATCGGCAGCACGGTCGGAATCTCGTTCGGCCTCATCTACATGGCCATACCGACCCTGACGGGGGTATTTCTTCAGGAACCCATCTACTTGCTGCCGGTGCCGTTCTATGACCTTACGGTCAAGCTTCAGGAGATCAAGTGGTTCCGGGCCGTGCCCCTGGCCATTAGCACTGATCTGGGCCTGGTCTTCAGCGGGTTCGTCCTGCCCTTCTGGATGGTGATGGGCAGCTTCGTCGCAGGCGTGCTGGGCCGATTGGTGCTCAACCCCATTCTCTATCAGGCAGGTATGCTGGGGCGATGGCAGCCGGGCATGGACTACATCCGCACCGGGGTGGCCAACCAATTCGATTTCTGGCTGAGCTTCGGCATCGGCACGGCGCTGGCGGTGGCCCTTCTGGGGTTCTACGAGGCGGGCAAGGCGGTGCGTCGCTCCCGCTCCAAGAGCAGAGGCGTTTCCCTCAAGGTGCTGGCGCCGCCCGGGGGGCGGGGCGACATCCCAATCCCGATAGCGTTGCTGGCATACGCCGCGCTGACGAGCTGGCTGATAGTGCTTGCACATTGGCTGGTGCCCAAGTTTCCCATCTGGATCATGGTGGCCTTTGGGTTCGGCTATACGCCGCTGATGTCGTACATCAGCGCCAGGCTGGAGGGGCTCTCGGGCCACACGGTGGGCGTTCCGTACGCCAAGGAAGCTACCTTTGTGCTCAGCGGCTACAAAGGGGTGGACATCTGGTCTGCGCCAATCCCCATGAGCCACGTCCCCGGGAGCGGCGCTCGCCAATTCCGCGAGACCGAGCTGACCGGCACCAAGTTCACAAGCATCTACAAGGCGCAGTTCTTCACGATACCCGTGTCGATCTTCGCGAGCCTGTTCTTCTGGTCCTTCATCCACAAGATGAGCGATGTCCCGGAGGACTACCCGTATGCGATGCGCTTCTGGCCCGTATCCGCCGTCATGAGCAGTTTCTGGATGACGGCCACCACGAGCGGCAACGCGTTCTTCCTGCAAGCGTTCAGGCCAATGTTCGTCGGATGCGGGTTCGCCTACGCAATCGTGCTCTACCCGATCCTGAGGCTGCTGGGAGCGCCGACGCTGTTTCTCTACGGAACGATCATGGGGCTCGTGGGAGATCCTATGCAGCTGACCCCTCAGTTTGTGGCGGCGCTGGTGGGCCGTTTCTACATGGCCAAGGTTCTAGGGCCGAAGCAGTGGGCCAACTACACCCCTGTGCTGGCAGCCGGGTTCGGGTGCGGTCTGGGTCTGGTGGGTATGCTGGCCATGGGTATAAAGCTTATCTCCAGTGCTGTCTCCATGCTTCCGTTTTGAGGATGGACAAGATGCAGCCGACGGCCGCAGCGCCGCAAGACGAGCCGATAGATGAGGGACGAATGCAGAAGCCCCCCCCCTTGCTGCCTCGCGGGCTGGCCGCGTCCCTGTACATCGGCCTCAGCTTCTGGACCGTATTTGCATCCTGCTGGATCGGCTACGCCATGGTGATGCAGCACAGAATCCTGGGAGCACTGAAAGTGGTCGGCGGCCCATGGGAAGGGCAGATCCCCTCAACGGACTCCCCAGTGGTTGCGGAGAGCATGGAGGTCTTGAAGCGGGAACCGCGCGACAGCCTTCTGTACATTATCCAGGAGCTGCGTCAGAGTGAAATCAACGACGCGCGCATGGCCAGGGCGATTGCGCTGAGGAAGGCCGTCAGTTGGGCTGAAGAGTCCAGAAGAAGGATGCTCTTCGATGCCTTGCTGGAACGTATGACCGAGGAGGGGGAGCTCGAAAGCGGCTACGAGCTTCCAGCGGACCATATGAAGACCCTAAAAGAGCTCTTGCAGGAGCGAAGGTATCCTTCCGACAGCTATGAGGAGGACAAGATCACCGAAGTGTTGCAGTGGATCGCCGGCGGATGCCCCACCGCGGCAAAAGGACCAGAGAAGAGACGGATAAGATCGCTACAGAACAATTACGCCAAGAAAACGTTCTTCGGCAAGGAGCAGAAGGTTCTGACTTCCGTGATGGAGCAGTGGATGCAGAGCGATGAGCCGGTGCGCAGGAGCGCGGCGCAGAAGTTTGCCCTGATGCTCGACAACCAGCACACCGAGCTCTCGCCTGAGGAAGCGGCGCTGTGCGGCGAGGAGGCAGATCACTGGGAGGGTCTTTACCTGGAGGGCCGCAGGCGGCTGGCGAAAGGCGTGCGCGACATGGTCGAGATCATCGCCCGGGAGGATATCCCTGTTGATCACCCGCACTTATGGGATCTGACGCGACTGTTGGACCTGCGCGATAAGCAGGCGCGAGATTACATCGCCCAGGCCGTGCTGGACCTCAAGCAAAGGAAGTATACCCTCATCTATCTCTCAGAGTTCACGCGCAAGGCCGCCATCAACCCAGTCATGGTGGTCGAGACCAGGCGTCTCAGCAAGGCCGAACACGAAGAGGAACTCAAGGCGGAACTTCTCACGCTCCGTCTGGCGAGTCTGGAGTTGCTCAGGCAGATTGGACTCCAGTACTGCCGCCAGCCGTTCGATATCGAGGGCGTCCAGGCGGACGAGCAGAGTGAGTTCTTCAAGACAAGGGTGATCGGTACGTTAGTGAGCATTGAGAAGGACAAAACGCACGAGGAGATCCGCGAACGGGCGGTAAAGGCATGCGATCAACTTCGTGAGGCGTGCCCGCAATACTTCGAGTGACCTCCCCGCCGACCGCGGTCGTCCCCGCGCACTGCCTCCCCCAACAGAAAACCCCGGCAGGCTCTTCGCGCCAGCCGGGGTCATCCATCCAAGATCTAGTCCCCCTGCATTAGTATCCGCCAGTCCTCTGAGCTTTTCGGATGGTCTTCAGCCTCTCGAGTTTCTGCCGGCGCCGCCGTTGAGAGGGCTTTTCATACCGTGCGCTTCGCTTTGTCCGGTTGATAATGCCCTCCTTATCGCACATCTTCTTGAAGCGGCGCAGTGCCTCTTTGACAGGCTCAGAGGACTTTACTATGAGCTTCGCCATATAGTGGGAATCACCTCCTCGCATTCCTTTACATGTTGCTCGCGGATGCCCACATCATAACACCTTCCGCGTCTGAGTCAAAGCGCGGATGCGCACGAACATGCCCGTGCCCCGCGTTGTCCGCCTATACAAGCGGCCGCAGGTAAGCGTGGGCCTTCTCCAGCCCTTCCTCTCGACGCTCACCGCTGAACACAGGATCCTCGTGCTCCACGCATACCCCTCCACTGTAACCCCCCTCCTTGAGCAAGGAGGTGAGTTTGTGCCAGTCAACGACGCCGTAGCCGGGCAGCCGGTATCGCCACCAGCCGCTTGAGAAGGTCCCGCCTGCTGCAAGGCGATCGGCAAAAACCTCCGTATCCTTCGCATGCACGTGGTGAACCTTCGTGATGAACTTCTTGAGCGCCAGAGCCCAGTCGGCCCACTGCCAGACCAGGTGCGATGGGTCGAACTCCAGCCCTATCCACTCCGAGTCCACGCGGTTGAACATCTGCTCCCATACCTGAGGCGTGAAGCCGAAGTTGCAGCTACTGATGGGCGGAAAAGTGCTCCCAAGGCCCGGCCAGTTCTCGAAGGCGACTTTCACCCCGCTCTCCTCCCCCCGCGCAGCCACCTTTGAGAAGACGGCCTCGAACTCGTCCAGGTTCTCCTCCAGGCTCTTGTCCGGCGCGCCACCGCTCATCGTTGTTATCACATCCACGCCCAACGCCCGGCACATCTTCATGTACAGCGCGTAGCGCTCCACGCGGCCCTTCCGGTCGGTCGGTCCGCCGAAGTAGATCGCGATGGCCGAGATGCTGATGCCGCTCTGCTGAAGCATCGTCTTGACCTTCTCCGCCTCGGTCTTGACGAAGTCTTTCTTTTTCAGCTCCTCGACCTTCCAATTCCCCAGGGCCTCGATGCAGTCGTATCCGATCCGCGCCGCCAGCTTGCACTCCTGTTCAGTCAATTGGGTTAGGAAACCGAGTCTCATTCTCGCTCCCTTCTGTGTGAGAAGTCTCCGGGCCGCATGCGCAGGCAGCGGCTCCCGCCGCAGGCCGCTCTGCCTGGTCCCAGGGCAGAAGTATAACGGGCCGTCGGGTCCCGTCAAGTGCCTGCGAGTGCCGGATTGCGGCGCAGTTCGGCCGAGCGGGTATCTTCCCGCTTGACGTACTCGAGTTCATCTTTCACAATGTGCGCCTGCCGACCGTCGCTTTTCGGGGGTGTCCGCCGGGGCGGGCCGAGCCGGGCACGGCTGAAGGAGGGCTGAGCATGAGGGACAAACGCAAGACCAAGGCCCAGATTGTCGAAGAGGTGGAGGCTCTGAGAGCCAGAGTGGCTGAGCTGGAGCGCGCAGCGGCCGAGCGAGTTCGTGCAGGAGATATGGCGCCCAGTGGAGGCGGGGGGGCGCCGGCAAGCTGGGACGATCGGCTCAGGACGCTGTTCGAACTCGCGCTGGATCCCTGCTGCCTGTGGGACCAGGAGGGCAGGTTTGTTGACAGCAACAGGGCCGCCGAGGAACTCCTAGGTCGCGACAAGGAGGAGCTGATCGGAAAGACCCTGGCAGCCTCCGGTCTGCTCCCCGAGGAGCAGATCCCCAAGGCGACAAGCAGCTTGCAGAGCAGCGTGCGCGGGGAGGTGACCGGGCCGGTGGAGTTGACCGTGACCAGAAGGGACGGCACCGCGGTGGCGGTCGAGATGAGGACGTTCCCTGCGGAGATGGAAGGCCGGCCCCTGGTGATGGGTATTGTGAGGGACATCTCGGAGCGCAAGCGAACCGAAAAAGCGCTGCGCGGGAGCGAGGAGTTCAGTTCCAGCCTACTGGAGCATTCTCCGGACCCCATCATCGTCCTCAATGCGGACACCTCAATAAGATACGTGAATCCTGCGCTGGAGAAGCTGACGGGTTTCTCTCTTGCGGAGCTTATTGGCAGGAAGGCCCCATTTCCATGGTGGCCGGAGGACGCGATAGAGGAACGCAGTAAGCAACTCGAGCAGGCGATGGAGAAAGGAATGACAAAGGCCGAGAAGCTTTTCAAGAAGAAGAACGGAGAGAGCTTCTGGGTGGAGACAACGTCTATCTCCGTACGGAGCAATGGGGAGTTCATGTATTACGTGTCGAACTGGACGGATATCACCGAGCGCAAGCGCGCCGAGCACGAGCTTGGCGCCCTCTTGGCACTTCACCGGAGTGCGCTGGACACTATTCCATCGTGCCTGGTCGTCCTGGATGCCAATCTGAACATCCTGATGGTGAATCGCCGCTACCTGGAGGTGTATGGCGTAAGCGCTTCGGACGTCCTCGGCAGAAACGTCACAGAGGTCTTTCCCTCTTCGCTCCTGTCGGAGCAATTCTTGCTGGAGCGGATTCGCGCAGCTGCCGCTGCCAAGGCGGGACCTGTAGGGCATGCCGACGACTGGGATGAGCTGCTGGGCATCCGATACACATCCATAGGCTATCCTGACAAGTACCTCGACATCCGCATTCGCGGCATACCCCATGAGGAGGGAGAGGAAGGGGGACCCCGCGTGCTGCTGGTGATGGACGACGTGACAAGGCAGCGGCTGATGGAAGAGGAGGTGCGCCAGGCGGCGAAGATGGAATCGGTGGGCAAGCTGGCCGGCGGCGTGGCCCACGACTTCAACAACATGCTTACGGTTATTAAAGGCTATGCCGAGTTGACCTTGTCTGATGCGGCCAGCGACGGCCTCGTGCGAGACTACGCCGCGGAGATCGTCAACACCGCGTCTCGCGCTGCGGACCTCACCAGGCAACTTCTGGCCTTCGGCCTCCGGCAGACACTGAGTCCCCGCCCGCTAAACCTCAACGATGTCGTGCTAGGGATGGAAGAGATGCTCGGCAGGATGATAGGCGAGGACATCGAGATGCTGACCAAGCTTGCCGACGACCTCGGAACCGTCGAGGCCGACCCTGTACAGATTGAGCAGGTGATCATGAACCTGGCCGCAAACGTGCGCGACGCCATGCCCCAGGGCGGCAAGCTTATCCTCGAAACCTCCAACGCGGTGCTCGACCAGGACTATGCCAGTATGCACGTAGGGGTCGCCCCCGGCCGCTACGTCATGCTCGCGGTTACGGACACGGGCTGTGGCATGGACCAGGAAACGCTCGAGCACATCTTCGAGCCCTTCTTCACCACCAAGGAGGTGGGCGCGGGGTCAGGCCTCGGCCTGTCCACCGTCTACGGTATCGTCAAGCAGCACGGCGGCTACATCTGGGCTTACAGCGAAGTGGGCGGGGGAACGACTTTCAGGGTGTATCTACCTCGCGTGGACGTTGAGACGGAGGCCAAAACGCCTGCGGAGCCACAGGTCGAACAGACGGCACGCGGGTCCGAGACGATCCTCGTCGTTGAGGACGAGGCGGCTGTGCGCTCCCTGGTGCATCTTGTCCTTAAGCGCGCAGGATACGGGGTGCTCTCCGCATCCTCGCCCGACGAGGCGGAGGTGCTCTTCGCGCAACGCGCCGATGAGGTTGCGCTTCTGCTGACCGATGTTGTAATGCCGGGCCGCAGTGGCCGTGAGCTCTACGAGCAACTGGCGGCGCACGGCGCATCCCTCAAAGTCCTCTACATGTCCGGCTACAGCGAGGATGCGATCGTGCACCGCGGCGTGCTCCGCCAGGACGTGGAATTCATCTCGAAGCCCTTCACCTCGGATCAACTGCTGAAGAGAATCCGAGGAATGCTTGACAAGTAGCTTGACCTCCATGGGCAGACAGCACTTCGCACGTGGTGGCACGGGGGCCTCTTTGACAGCCTCGTGTGGCGCGCTATAATGAGCACGTGGTCAAACGCCGTTAACGGCGTGTGAGCAAGCGTTCGCGTGGCGTGTCGGCCTGGGCAAAGGGGCGTGCAATGGCTCCCGTGGGATACAAGGATGCCGGCGTTGATATTGCGAAGGGGGCCGAGTTCGCCGACTCGATTTACGAGCTCATGCAGCGTACATTCACCGAGCGAGTGATCGAGGACCGCGGCGGATACGCCGGGTTGTTCTTGCTCGACTACAGCAGGAAGCTCCTGCGGCGCAATTACCGCAATCCGGTTCTGGTGGCCTCCACGGACGGCGTCGGCACCAAGCTGAAGCTCGCCTTCATGACCGGCCGCCACGACACGGTCGGCATTGACCTGGTGGCCATGGGCGTCAACGACATCCTCGTCGTCGGCGCGGAGCCTCTGTTATTCCTGGACTACTTGGCCACGAGCAAGTTGGAGCCCGACGTGCTCGTGCAGGCCGTAAAGGGGATTGCGGAAGGCTGTCGTCAGGCGGACTGCGCGCTGCTGGGCGGCGAGACCGCCGAAATGCCCGGCTTCTACGCTCCTGGTGAGTATGATATGGCCGGCTTCGCCGTCGGAGTCGTCGAAAGACGCAAGTTGGTAAACGGCAAGAAGATACGACCTGGAGACACGGTCATCGGGCTCCCCTCGAGCGGCCTGCATTCCAACGGCTACTCACTGGTTCGCAAGCTGCTGTTCGAACAGGAGAAGATGAAGCCGGACGACAGCCTCTCCAGGTTCGGCATCAACCGCACGGTGGGGGAGGAACTTCTGGAGCCGACGCGCATCTATGTGAGGTCTGTACGCAGCGTCTTGCGCGACTACAAGGTGAAGCAGGTTGTCCGCGGGATGGCGCACATCACCGGCGGCGGCCTGATTGAGAAGGTGCCCCGCATCCTGCCTCCGGGCTGTGCTGTTGAGATACAGGCCGATCGCTGGCAGCGGCCAAGGATATTCGACGTACTTCAGAAGCTCGCCGGCCTGCCCGACGATGAGATGTACACCACGTTCAACATGGGAATCGGCTTTGTGATGGTTGTCGCTCCCTACTATGTGGATAGCGTCTTGCGAAGGCTGCGCAGGCAGGGGGAAAGGCCGCTCGTCATTGGCCGCGTGATCAAGGGCAATCGTGAAGTTCGCATTATCTGAGGTCACCGCTCCGCCATGAGGGGCGAACGCACAAGTGACCGCGACGCACTCATCAACCGCTACGGCCTGAGCCGGCGACTCGCGGCGCGTATCGTCGCGTTGCTGTCAAAGAAGGTCGACGTAAGCCCGACGCTGCTCGAGGTCGCCGCAGCGGATGGCGCCTTGGAGGCAGTCCTCCTGGACTCGGCGCTGCTGACGGAGCCGCAGAAAATCGAGCAGGATCACATCCAGGCTCAGGCACGGCAGCAGGGATTCAAGGATAGCGATCTGCTGCGTCTTGTCGGCGGTTCTGAGTGCTGGCGCACGATCGCCCTTGAGGATGACGTGTTGGCCGAGCGGGTTGCGGGTGAAGCGGACGCGTCGCTGGTCGGCACGGAGCTGATGAGGGCGGCACCAGGCGGAATCAGCCGTCTCGAGACGGAAGAGCTCTTCACGCCCGAGCAGGTGGCGCGGCTGAAGCTGACGGCACTGACCAGCCAGAAGATGGAGGAGCGCATCGAGGCGCTGCGCAAGCTTGTCTTTGCGCCGATGGGCGACTCTCAGAAAGCCAGTATATTTGTGAACACCCTCACTGATCCTACGGCGGATGTGCGGGTGCGCCGTGAGGCAGTTCGCGCGCTGGAGCAGATCGGTCTTCGCTCGGACTTGGCGGAGACGGTGCGCGGGTTGTTCGATGCCAGTGAGGAAGACGTCGTCTACGCCGTCCGGCGCCTTGGCGCTCTGGTGGAGCACGCCGGCGAGGCGGAAAGGGGCGTGACACTGGCCGCAGTGCTGGGGCTGTTCGATGAGACGGACAGCCAGCAGGTGCTGTCGGAGCTCTTGGGGCTGATCTCACATTCCGCGCCCACACTGGGCAAGAGCCCTCAAAGAACCGAGCAGTTCGTCCGGAGTGCGCTTCGGCACTTGGCCAGGCGGTTTGAGGAGTTGCGCCGCGGCGTGGAGGAGGCGTTGCTGGCCTGCCACCGCGAGGTGCCCGGCGTTGTGGGTGACCTGCTGTGGAACGAGATAGGGAGGAGCAAGGACGGCACCGTGCGCAGCTTCCTGGTCAACTTCTGCAGCGCCGTGGCCAAGGATGATGAACGGCTCAGAGAGTTGGCGGAGATCGCCGTGAGGGAGATTGTCGATCCCGCGCTCTTGGAGCGGGAACGCACCCAACTGCGCTATGGGCTGGTCAGGCTGGGCGAACCGGCGGCCAGGACCGTCATCGAGCGCCTGCGCGGGCGTACGGGGCGGGACTGCGCTGAACTGATCCGTCTGCTCGACGTCGTGTGCACTGAGGGCGACGTGACGGATAGCACCGTTAACGAAGCTGTACGCGTCCTGCTGGACCAGCTACAGCTCGGCGAACAGGTGAGCAGACGCTTGATACTTGAGGCCGCCATCTGCGGCGACAAGCGAGTGGAGGAACCCCTTCAGTCCAGGCTTGCTGTGGAACTGCTGGCTCATATCACGGAGTTCCGCCTGCCCGGCACAGCGGAAGCGATATACAGGACGTTGGCTAAGATCGGGCCGCCGGCAGCGCGGCCGCTGTTCGACTACGTGGTCCGGCGATATCCCAGTGACGATGCCGAGGATGCGTTCATTGGCTTGGGCAAGATCGCTCGGGCTCACGGGGATGCAATCCCCCCGGAGTTGTGGCAGGAGGTTTTCGACTATGCCGTGGGGCTCTTCGACGATCACGACGTCAAGCGGGGCGGCTTCGCGATCGCGCTGGCGTACATGTGCGGCTACGGTTCGGCCGGTGCAAGGGTGTTCGAGCGGGTTCTGAACGCCATGAAGGAAAGGGTCTGGAAAGCGCGCTACACGTTTGAGATCCTCGATGCGCTTGGCATCATGGCCGGCTCCGAAAACGCGCGGCCGAAGCATCAGCGCGAGCTCTTCGAGATGTTCGATGAGATCGTGCACAAGGAGGGGCCTGAACGGATCGGGGTAAGGCGCATGACGGCCGAGGGTCCGGTGTATGAGTTCGGTGCGGAGGTGCTTTTCGACACGCGCGCGGTTCCGTCCCTCGTACGGGGACTCGAGTCCATCTGCGCAAGCGAGCAGGCAACAGGCCCTCTGAGACGCGAGGTGATCAAGCGGCTGTTGACCCTGTGGGAGGGGGTCTCCAACGTGCGTGTCGTCTGGAGCCCGGCCGCTGTTGACGCGTTGGTGAGCGCCATGTGCGGCGCGGCCTGCTGTGCGCAGGTACGGGTTGACATCCGCGTCAGGATCGCGCGTTCCCTGCTCCGATTCCTGAACAAGGTGAGTGTCGTACGCAGTATGGGACGGATCTGCTCACAGCATGAGCCGCACAGGGAGATGCAACAGCTATGCATTGAAGCCGGCGAGAAGATGCTGGAGACGTGGGAAAACTGCGACCAGCAGGACGAGGAGCGGAAGGTAGCCCTGCTGGAGAGTGTCGGCAAGCTCGCGGCGGACACGGCACTCGACGCGCAGAACCCCCGGGTGAAGAGGCTCCGCGACAACTTCGTGGATGTCCTCTGCCAGGCGTTGCGCTCAGGCATCGACGAGGCGAGGGCGCCCCTTGGATGGATGGGCGATTGCCCCGACCTGCCGGAGCGCCAGCGGGAAGAAATCCGGGACCGCCTGAGCCGCTACATGGGCCTCGTGCGCCTCGGCCGATAGACCACAAGGGGCCGGCCCCGCTCTTCGCGAACGGGAATGCGCGCTCTCGATTCGTCCTCCTTGCACGTTCACTTCAAGAGCGTGGACGCGGCCTCGCACACTTCTCGAAGGGTCGGCCAAGCGGAAGGGTTTTCCTTTGAGGGGGCGCCGCGCACGACCCTTACCGACCGTCCCAGCGGTCGCCACACCATCGGGTCGGTTGGGCCGAACACGGCCACCGTCGGTGCGCCGAGAGCAGCGGCCAGATGCGTGATGCCGCTGTCGTTGCCCACGTAAAGGGCGGCGCGCGTGATCAGAGCCGCCGCGTTTTCCAGGTTCTCGAACCGTCCGACTGCAGCGGGGATGTTGGGCGGGAGCCGTTCGCAAGTGGCGTGGCTGGCGCGTTCGTCGGCTGGTCCCTGGATCAGGATGACCTGCGCGCCCTGAGCAGTCAGCCACCGCGCCAACCCCGCAAAGTGCTCCGCCGGCCAGCATTTCCATTCGCCGCCGCTTCCCACGTGCAACACGACCGGCAAGCCGCCCGTCTCGCGGAGCCTGCCTGCCACCCATCGCTTGGCCTCGCGTCGTGCGTGCGGCGAAACCGCCAGGTCGGGAAGTGGTAGTTCATTCGTCTTGGGCAACCCTTTTGTGAGGGCCGCCGCGCAATGACAGGCGGCATGCACACCCGGCGGCGGTTCCACCGGATGGGGGATCACCGTGGCCCCGCAAAGGCGTCTTACGTTCCTCACGAAGACGTCATCGAGGTCAGGCGTGTAGACCACCACAAGGTGTGCGTCCCGAAAGGCGCCCGAGGGGTCTGCGCAATCCTCGCGTGCAAACAGAGGCAGCAGATCGAGCGAATCGAAGCGCAGAACCGTCCACGGACGCTTCAGCAACGGCGCTACCCGCTCGGCCCACTGGGAGCCGACAACGGTGATCCGTGCCGATGGGACCGCCGCCCGCAGCAACTCAACGGTCGGCAATAGGAGTATCGTGTCGCCAAGCGCACCGGAACGCACCACCGTCACGCGCGCATTCGGAGCGCGCTCGGCAAGCAGCCGTATCTCATGCCTTAGTTCAAGCATTGAGGTCCACGGAGCTGCAGCGAATCTGTCGCACGCTCCCCGCGGCAATCCCGGGTGGAAGCGCGAAGGGCTTTCCCTTGTTGCCGTCTCACGTTTCACTGGCCGCCCTGCTCCCCTGTAATGTATCATATTGGTGCGGAAGAGCAATTAGGATTCTAGCTGTGCTGCGAGTGCTCTCGACCCTGGGAGGTCGTAACGTGGGAGAAAAAGACAAGGTAGTGCTCGCCTACTCCGGCGGGCTGGACACGTCCGTGGCAGTGCGGTGGATACAGGAGAACTGCGGGCTGGACGTCATCACCCTCACTGTCGCGCTCGGCGCGCAGAAGGACCTGGAGAAGATACGCAGCAGGGCGCTGGCGGTCGGCGCCGTGAAGGCGCTGGTGATAGATGCCCGTAAGACCTTCGTGGAGTACTTCGTGTGGCCGGCCTTACAGGCTGGCGCGCTCTACGAGGGGGTGTATCCACTGGCCACTGCCTTGGGGCGGCCCCTCATCGCCAAGCTCTTGGTGGACACTGCCCATGAGCAGGGCGCCGGAGCTGTCGCGCACGGCTGCACTGGAAAGGGGAACGACCAGGTCCGGTTCGACGTGGGCGTCAAGACCCTCGCGCCTGAGCTGCGCATTATCGCCCCTGCGCGCGAGTGGGGCATGAGCCGCGAGGACGAGATCCTCTACGCCCGGGAGCATCACATCGAGATTGACGTGACCAAAAAGAGTCCGTACTCGACCGACGAGAACCTGTGGGGGCGCAGCATAGAGTGCGGGGCGCTGGAAGACCCCTGGGTCGAGCCGCCGGAGGATGCATTCCAGTGGACGTGCGATCCCGCGCAGGCTCCCGCTGAACCCGAATACGTCGAGATTGAGTTCGAGCGGGGCATACCTGTCGCTCTGGATGGACAGAGGCTGGACGGTGTGGAGCTGATTGCGCAGCTCAACCGGAGGGCGGGACTGCACGGCGTCGGCCGCATTGACCACGTGGAGAACCGCCTGGTCGGGATCAAGAGCCGGGAGCTCTACGAGGCACCCGCCGCCGTGGTCCTCCACACTGCGCACCGGGCGCTGGAGGGGCTCACCATGACCCGGCAGGCCCTGCGCTTCAAGGAGCTGGCGGCCAGGCACTACGCCGACCTCATATACGACGGGCTATGGTTCAGCGCCTTCCATCAGGATCTGCTGGCTTACATCCTTTCCAGCCAACGCATCGTGACAGGCACAGTCAGGATGAAGCTCTTCCGCGGACAGGGCATCAAGGTCGGTGTCGACAGCCCTCTTTCGCTCTACAGCCATGCCCTCGCCACCTACGACAAAGGGGACCAGTTCGACCACAAGGCCGCGCTCGGCTTCATTGCGCTTCACGGCCTTCCGACGCAGGTTCAGGCGCGTGCGCAACTCTCGGCCCTTGCTCCGCACCCGGTGCAGGCGCGCATCATGCCGCCGGAGGTCAAGCCGGAGTAAGGGGCGTCACTGACGCACGCTCGCGCCGTGATTCCGGTCTCTCTTGCGTCCCCGCGACGATGACACGCAAAAAGAGTTCGTACTATCCGGTCTTTCGCATTGACATAGCGGGAGGGCGCGCTCAATACTAGATGATGCGAGGGCCACAGGGGTGGCCTGGTTCGTGCGAAGAAAGTGTACCAGCTGGGAAAGGAGACGGGCGATGGCATGTGGAAAGTGCGGGGACAAGCCCGCCAAGAAGCAGCAAAGCGCCTGCAAGAAGCCCAAGAAGTAGTGAGCTGACTTGTGGGTCGGAAGGGCGTGACGGATTCCCCGGCGCTGAGGTTGTGGAATGGACAGTGGCGACGGAAGAGAGGGGTGTGTTTGTCGCCAGCTTACCTCTGCGATCAACCGATAAGCTAATGGTCGTCGGCAAGTCGTGCCAGCATTGTTTTCTGAGGCCAGTCTGCCAAATCGCCCAGTCGAGCGACGCTCTGCGCAGGACAGCCTTCCGCCATCATGACGGCCACGCCCCACCACGTTGCGGTCGGCCCGCCCTCGCGGCCATAGCCGCTGTGGCCTCGTGAATCATCGGCTACGTTCCCCGGAAGACTCGGCTGAGCCGAGGAACTCGCGCGTCATCTGTTTCACTTCCCGAACCAGGAAATGGTAGTAGGCCGCGAGGCTGCTGCGGTCTGAGTCGTCGCGCACGTTGGAAGCCGATGCCCTCAGCGCTGCCTCCCCTTCAGCGATGGCGTTCCCGTAGTTATCGCGGGCGAGCTTCAGGTGCTTGGAGGCGGCCTTCTGGCCGCCCGCCTCTCGCGCGGCCTTTGCCGCATGGACTTCCACCCCGCCGTCGTGCAGCAGTTCGATTTCCCGCAGCGCGTGGATCGAGAAGTCCAGACGGCTGATCCAGTATGCAAGGTTGCCATCACGGGCCGGCGGCCCGGGCAGTTTCCTCAGCCGCTCGAGGGTCAGCCGCGCTTCCTCGTAGATTGCGCGAATGTGGAACAGCCCCTCCGCCATCTTTTTGTCGGACTCGACGTTCTCCCGCATGATTGTGAGCACAGGGAAAAGCAGGCCGAGGAAGTCCAGGTCGAGCACAACCGTGGCGTCTTCCAACATCCGCATGACCTGGCAGAAGGGTTCAACCGACGCTTCGCCGTAGACGTGCGCGAAGTGGTCCTCGTAGACCGCGCGCGGAGTGACGGAAGCGTCCCACGAGGCGCGGGCCATGTAGGCTGCAGGAGGATCCAGATCGCCGATCGGCCAGAAGCGCGTGAAGTATCCTTCCCACCCCAGCCGATGCATCGCCTGAAGGAGGATGTGGATGTTCTCTGTGGCGACCTGGGGCACCCAGCCGACGTTGTCATCCTGCAAGGTGACGCTGAGTGCGGCCGGGACCTTCTTTGCGTCCAGGTATTCCATGCAATGAATCCTGCGAACGGCGCGGGAGGAGGTGTAATCGAGGTTCGTAACGATCATGCCGCCCGGCCACAGAACCCGGTCGATGATAGGATAGACCTCACCGCCGCCCGTGCCGATTGACAAGGCGATCTTCACCCCCTGCGCCTCTGCGCGCTGCAACAGGTCGTTCTCACCGAAGAACTTGTCGTAGAAATGAAGCATCGTGATGGTTGACTTGCATTCGCGCTCCGATCGATCAACGCCTCCGGGGGTCAAGTAGTTCTTCTGCGAGCTTGCGATCATCTTCTCGACGCTGAACTCCGGCTCGAGCTTGTACTTCGCCGCCAATTCCTTCCAGCATTCCAGATAGGTGAGGTCCGCCTGAGGATGCTCCGGGACGCCGAGAGTGAACTCATCCACCTCGCCGTACTCCTCCAGATGAGCGCCGATAGTCGCCTCAATCAACGCCATGTGATTCGGATTGGTGAGCCTGCCTTTCTCTGAGACCGTGACTCCGCCAAGGGGAAATCGGTCGCTGGGTCTCTCCAAAAGCGGTTCGAACTCCACCGGGAACGACATCGGCTGAATGGCAATGGTCGTGTGCATCCCCAGCCTCTTTGCGAAGTCTATCAGGCTGTGTGCATACCGTTTCCCGGCGGCCAGGAGGTCGGGGAACCCTTCGATTCCAAGGAACTCCGGGTTGTTCAGAAACGGTGCATCCGGCAGATGCTCGCGGCCGATTGTATCGTCATCTATGGGGATCTTCTGTCCGAACAGCATGCAGGCGGATTTGCGGCTGATCCCCTGCACCTCATAGTCGATAAAGGGTTGATGCGGCCAGAGCCCCAGCAATACGCCGTTGAACTTCAGCTTGAATATCTGCCTGATGAATGACCGCTGCTGCTCAAGACTCCACATGGGTGGCCCGGTGGGCAGGTCGTTGAACTGACGCCATGAGCGAAGCTTCTGAACGGGTTCGAATGTCGCGTCCACCTCCGGCAGGTGGAACGGGCCTGGCTCAGCCGGGAAGACGTCCTCGTGCAGGAGGTAGCGCACGCCGTAGCGTTCGACAAGTTCATAAACCGCCCACGCCGCCGCTGCGCTGCTCCCACCGGCGAGGACCACGGTGTTCCCGGATGCGCGCCGAACGACATGGCCTTGAGCCGACAGCTGGGGCAGGCCGCCTGCCGCCTTCTGGATGAAAGGATCGGACGAAAGACCGAGCACAAAGCGGTGCGTCGCCTTCGCGACCGGACGGGCCGCAATCGTCGCCTCGATGTTGAAGAGTCGCTTCAAATAACGCTGCAGGTCGGCGGCAGCCGTTTTTTGCAGATCGTCCGCAGCAGGCGACAGGCAGATCGCAGCACTGGTTTTGCCCATCACGTCCATCCTCCTCTCAAGGCTGACTCGCTATCTCGAACCGAAATAGGCAGCGGCTTTTGAAGACGCGTCTCCGGCGGCGCACTTCACCGCAGGAACCGGCCCCCGTTGATGTCCATCAGGGCGCCGTTCATGAAGCTTGCCGCGTCACTGACGAGGAACAGCACGGCTTCCGCGACTTCCTCCGGCCAGCCGTTGCGGCCCAGCGGCGTTTGCCTCCGATAGTCTTCCATGCTTTGCGGGGTGGAGAAACGATCGTGATGGGCAGTCACGATCACGCCGGGCATGATGGAGTTGGTACGGACCTGCGGGGCGAGTTCCTTTGCGAGGGTCCTCGTGAAGACTTGAAGCCCTCCCTTTGCCGCGGCATACGCCCCGGTGCCGTTCGCGCCGCCCGTCTGGACCGACAGCGACAGGTTGTTGACTATGACACCGTTGCCGCTCTTGCGCAGGTGGGGGATAGCGCGCCGGGTGACGACGAAGGCGCTGGTCAGGTTGGTGTCGAGCACCTTACGCCACAAGTCAATGGGGCAGTCTTCAATCGAAGTGCGCTGGATGGGCGAACCGGCGTTGTTGACTAGTATGTCCAGCCGTCCGGCGTTGGCGACCAGATCGTCGACGACTGCCTCCGCTTGCGCATCATCGGTCAGGTCGGCCTGCAGGAGCATGCCGTCGCCGCCGCGCTGCCTGATCTGGGCCAACAGGTCTCGCGCCGGCCCTTGGCTCGTGTTGTAATGGATTCCGACGAACGCACCCGCGCCCGAGAGCGCCTCCGCAATGGCCCTGCCGATGCCCACTCCCGCGCCCGTGACGAGCGCCGTTCTCCCCGATAGGTCACAGCCCTGCATCTTTGCAGCCTCCGAAAACAAGCCTTCTGCCGGCACAATCTTCAGCATTCTAACCTCCGCTACCGGCATTTCAAGGCGCTCATGCCCGCATATTGAAGCCCCGTGACGATTTGTGTATAGTGGCGCGCCGAAGGTTCGTATGGGTTGAGTCCGTAAAGTTGTGTAGATTGGCGGAGGCGGTGAGCGCCTGAGCGTGCTGCTTGCTCCGGTCCCCTCAGCTCGGAGCAGGCTCAACCCCAAAGGCCTGGAGGTGCGAATTTACACAACATTCGGGACTTGACTTGAACCGCCCGGGAAGGTCGGCATCCAAGCGACACTTCCGTTTCGTCAAAGACAGTCTCCTGGAGGACGGCCTTGTCATCAGTGATGACAAAATCGAGGACACCTTTCGTCTGTCTTTGGAACAACTCTTGCTCACAGAGATGCTTCCTACCAATCAGCCGATGTTCTGAGCAGGGTATCTTCCGGGCCCACGAAGGCCCCCTCGCCAGTTGGATTCCACCTCCGTAACTCAAGGTCGCCCCCCGACCTCCCCGTACAGCGCCCATTGTGCCCCCCTGCATGGGCAGGGAATACTCGTGACGCAGCAATGCGGGCAAGAAAGCGGCCTGTCATGGCGGCGATTTGACGGGGAGGCGCGCAGAGGCCCCCAACGCTCGGCAGGCGCGCCCCTAGTCCTCGCAGTACCGGTAGGCGGTCGCGCACACCAGTGCAATAATCGCGTAGGCAATGGCGCGTGCGCCCTGGTGGATCTCCTGGGGATGGGCCTTGCTGATATATAAGAGGCTCAGCGCCATGAAGAGAATGGTGAGCACGGCAATGATTATCTTCAAAACGGTGCGTAGACGCATCTACTCGCCCTCCAATCGAGGTCGTCTGCGGCAGGCCGGCTGGGCCCTTGCAGCCCGATCTGGCCTGAGAGTTTAGGGCGGCCCACACGCCATGTCAAGTCCCTCAGCCCGCGCTGGTCACGTCAACCCCCGTTTGAGCCTCAGCAGGAACAGCGTGTTGTCAATCTCGCGTGCCGACTGAATGCGTTTGGAGGGATCCTTCTCCAGGCAGCTTTGCAGCAGCTCTTCCAGCTCCGGTGAGCAGTAGCGGCCGAGTTGCGAGGGCATCAAAGGGATCAGGTTCAGACTGCGGGTCATCCTCTCCTCTTTCCACTTGCCCCTGAACGGCTTGCGGGCGGTGATCAGTTCGTACATGACCACCCCGAACGAATAGATATCCGTCAGTTCCGTATGCGTCCAACTCCTGATCATCTCGGGCGCCATGTAGCTGGGCGTGCCGGCGCGACCCTTTACGACCGATGAGTCCGTGGGTATGGTCAGGCCGAAGTCTATCAGCTTCGCCGTCCCCGCCCTGTCAACGAGGATATTATCCATGCAAAGGTCCCTGTGGATGTACCCGCGCTCGTGAAGGTAACTGACTGCCGATATCACCTCGCTCAACAGGATGATCATCCTGTTTTCTTCCTCTTTGTTGTTGCACTGCCCCACGTAATCGGAAGCCTTCCGCTCCAGGTACTCCAGGGCAATCCAATAGGGACGTCCCTTCTTGCTGAAATCGATGCACCTTGCGATGTTTGGATGGTCCAGCCGTTTCATCAGGGGGCCTTCCCAAACGGTGGAGTGGTGCTTCTCCATGAGCGAAGCGACCCTACAGCCGGCCTCGTTCAGGATCTTCATCGCGACCAGTATTTGATTTTTCACCTGGATCGCCTTGAACACATCGGAGAACCCGCCCGAGCAGATCAGGTCCCCCACCTCGTAGCCCTCAATTCGGTGCTCGTTCGATTTTGATCGCGGCCTGTTTAGCATAGTATATGACCCGTCATGGACCGCCGGCAGCGTGAGGACCGGAAGCTTGTCCTCCTTGCACGCCTCTCACTGCTCCGTCTCGGTTCGTATGTCCTCGAGCGCGAGCCTTTCCTCCGTACCGTCGAGGAACCTTACGTCCACGGTCTGCTCAAACACCTCATGACCCACGACCACACCCTCGCCACGGGATGTCTGCACCGTTGCCCCACGCCGAGGCAGTTTTTGCCTCAACTCGCTGTAGAGGGCGTCCTCGAAGTTCAAGCAGCACTTCAACCTCCCGCAGCGCCCGCTTATCTTGGCTGGATCCAGGGTGGACTTCTGACTCTTGGCTATCTTCATCGGTATGGGTTGAAGCTCCTTCAGGAAGGTTCGGCAGCACAACTCCCTCCCGCAGGGACCAACGCGCCCCAGCAGCCGCGCCTCGTCCCTCACACCGATCTGTCGCATCTCAATGCGTCTACGATACTGCTTCGCTAAGTCCTTCACCAGCGCCCTGAAGTCCACGCGCCCATCAGCCATGAAGAAGAAGATCATCTTGTTGCCGCCGAACAGGTGCTCCACGCTCACGAGCTTCATGGGCAGCTGATAGTTCCGGATGAGCTCCCGGCAGTACTTGAACTCCTCCTCGCCCAGGGACGCTAAGATCTCTTCCTGTCTCTGAGCGTCCTGTTTGGTGGCCTTGCGCAATATGTCGCCTTTTGCCTCAGGCGCGCCCGCATCCGAATCCTCCCACTCCCGCACATCCGAGACCAGCTCGCCCCATTCCAGCCCGCGGTCAGTGCGGATGATGACGCTCTCACCCCGCCGCAGTCCCACCGGCTGGGCATCGAAATAGGTAACGTTTTCCATTGCGCCGTATCGGACGGCAGCACGCCTCATCTTAACACCTACAGTACGTAGAAAAATGAAAAGGCGCCCCTCCCGCGCACTACTACATTGTAAGTTCAATGGCCAATCGGAGTCAAACGGCCACCACGCTTTGCGCCACGCCCGCAGAACCACCGGGTGTGCCCGCCTCCTCCAAGGAACTTCCCTCCAGGCGACCCGTGTTGGTGCGGCCTAAGCGACTTGACATACATCCTCCGTGCCCTCAGCTCGTGTCATGCCGAATCTGTCCGACGACCGGCGAAGCATCTTGCCGCTTCACGCTCGAACGGAGAAATGCCTCGATAAGTGCTGATACGGCCTCCCAGGACCCAGATGGCACGAAGACACGCGACGCTAATCGTCCCTCAAGACACGTAAGGCGTGGGTGCTCCTAGGGAACCCGCTCTGCTCGGCGCTCACTCGACCAGGAGCAGGGAGTAGAAGTTGGGGGTGTCCTCGTAGCTGGTCAGGACCTCGATGGGGAAGCCGGCCTCGCGTGCGGTCTGAAACACGTCGATCCCGCAGGCCTCCATCGAGGGTCGGGCCTCAATGGGATACCGGCAGTCTCCGTCAAGGTTGCACTCCTCGCACAGCTCGCACGGCCCTGACGCCATGGCGAACGCCTTGTAGAATCCCTTGAGGAAGACCTGCCGCTCGATCTCCGCCACGGCTTTCCTCCCGCCCGACTCGTGGCCCCAATAGATGAGGTAACCGACTGTGTACGAGTCGAGCACCCTGCGCGTCTGCTCGGGCGTGGGCGAGCGGGGCGGGCAGGTGAGGCAGCTCCCGTAGCCCCCGCACCCGAACTGGCACTTGAGCCTCACCCATTCGCCGGTCCTGACCTCGTGGGGATCCAGCTTTCTCGCGTCGGCCGCCCCCTGTGACAGGATGATGTCCTTGATTTCCTTCCAGCGGCTTTGTGCCATCGCTCACCCTTTCCTGTGCAGCAAGGGCCTGAAGTCCCATCGTAAGGCTTTGGCTATTCCCTTCGCGACCTCATTTTCCGTCAGGGGGCCCACGGCTGCAACCCGCCGGCCGGTCTCCCCCGCCGAACGCTGCTCATCCGCACCGGTGGCGCACGTCTCACCTGTGCGCAGCAGCCTTCCTTCGAACGATCAAGCGCTTGAAGATGGTTGAGAGCAGGTACACTGCGCCGGCGACCAGAACGATCGTCGCACCCGCAGGCAGATCGTAGGGATGCGAAATGGCCAATCCACCTGCCGTGCAGACGGCGCCGATGACCAGCGCCAGCACCATCATGTGTTTGAGACTCCGCGCGTAGTGGCCTGCTGTTGCCGCAGGAAGCGTCAGCAGGGCGATGACCAGGATGATCCCAACCACCTGGATGAGGATCACCACCGTCAGCGCGATCAGGCAGAGCAGTAGCAGGTACAGCGCGTCCACGTTCACGCCCTGAATGCGGGCGAACTCCTCGTCGAAACACACGGCGAGGAAGTGCTTGTAGAGCAGCACCACGACGATGAGGATGCCGACGTCCAGCCCGGCGGTCAGGACGACGTCCGCGCGCGTCACCAGGAGGATGTTGCCGAACAAGTAGCTCATCAGGTCCACCTGGTAGCCGGGCGTCTTCTGCATGAAGACTACGCCGATGGCCATGCCGATGGCCCAGAGCGCACCGATGGTCGTGTCCTCGTGCTGGCCCGCGCGCAGGCTGACCACGCCGATCAGCACCGCGGCCACGAGTGCCGCGACCAGCGCCCCCAGCAAGGGGCTCTGGCCCAGGAAGTAAGCGATGCCCATGCCGCCCAGAACGGCGTGGGAGATGCCGCCGCTGATGAAGGTGATGCGCTTGACGACGACGTAGGTGCCGATCATCGAGCAGGCCGCGGCTGCCAGCAGCCCGACCGCCAGCGCCCGCTGAAGGAACGGGTAGGCGTGTAATGCTTGCAGGAACTGAACCACCGGCATTGCTCCTGTCTACCGGCCCGGCATGTGGTGTTCGGCCATCTGCCGCGGCCCGCCGAAGATGGCCTCGATAACCTCGCCGGTCAGTTCTTCGGGCGTGTGGCAGAACACGCTCTCGTGCACGCAGGCGACGCGCCGGACGTGCTCCTTGATACAGCCGAGGTCGTGGGAGACCAGCACAATGGTCAACTGCTTGTTCAGGACGTCGAGGAGGGAGTAGATCTCGTGCTCGACCCGGTGATCAACGCCCACGGTCGGCTCGTCGAGCAGCAGGAGTCGCGGCTCGGTCGCCAGCGCGCGGGCGATGAGGACCCGTCGCTGCTCGCCACCGGAGAGTCGACCGAAACGGTGCCGGCGCAAACTGGTGATGTCAACGGCCGCCAGGGCCTTCTCGGCCGCCTCGTAGTCGGCCCTGCGGAAACCGCCGACGGGACGCGACTGGCCCAGCCGTCCCATCAGCACCATGTCCTCGGCGATGATGGGGAAGTCCGGGTCAAGGTGAGGCTTCTGAGGAACGTACCCAATCTGGCGTCGCGCGTGCTCGGGTGTCTGCCCGAAGATCCGAACCTGGCCGACGGTCGGGCGAAGCAGTCCCAGGAGCAAGCGCAGCAGCGTCGTCTTGCCGCTCCCGTTGGGCCCGATGACGCCCATGAACTCGCCCTCCTCGACGGTGAGGTTCACCTTATCGAGCACCGGCGGGCCGTCGTAGAAGAAACTGACGTCCTCCAGCTCGACGGCGGGGACTGTTTTACTCATCGCATCGCCTCCACGAAGGCGCTGGCCATGTTCCTCATGTTGCCCACGTAGTCTTCCGCCAGGTTGTCCGCGACCACAACCCGGCCGCCGATCTCCTCCGCCACCGCCTGAGCGCTCTTGCGGCTGAACTGCGGCTGCACGAAGATCACCTTGATCTGGTCCTTCTTGGCGCGCTCGATCGCTGCGGCCAGGGTCTGTGCGGTCGGCTCCTTACCCTCGATCTCGATGGGAATCTGTTTGAGGCCGTAGGCATCGGCGAAGTAGCCGAAGGCGGGATGATAGACCATGAACTCGCGCTTCTTCAGGTCTTTGCAGATGTCGCGGATATCGGCATCGAGCTGGTCCAGAACCACGGACAATGCGGACAGGTTGCGCCGGTAGTCCGCCGCATGGTTCGCATCCGCCTCGATGAGGGCGTCGGCCATGTTGCTCGCCATGACCTTCATGTTGAGTGGGTTGAGCCAGGTGTGGGGGTCCATGCCGCTCGCTTTTCCAGTCGGCTGGTCTTCGTCTGCCTCGTCTGCCAGCGTCGCACGGAGCTTTATGCCCCGGCCGGTGTCTATGAGGCGCATCTTCGGGTTCGCAGCCTCTATCCGCTCCTTCAGGACGTCCTCGAAGGGAACACCCGCCAGGAAGTACAAATCGGCCTGGCCAAGGTTAGCCATCTGTCGCGGCGTCGGCTCGTAGACATGCGGGTTGGAACCCGGCTCGACCAGGATACTCACGGTCGCGTGGTCTCCGGCGATCTCTCTGGCGGCGTATGCCTGCGGCGCGATCGTCACAAAGACTTGCAGCTTGCCCGCCGTCCGTGTGGAGGGCTTGCCCTCGGCCGCCGGTGCGGGCGCTTCTTTCCTCCCGCACCCACCCATCGCTGCCAGCGCGGCAAGAACCAAGCAGAACCGCAATAATACCATGGGCTTCATCTGCATTCGTTCCTTCCTCCGCGGGAACTTTTCATGACGCACGCGGCGCCCGCCCGCGCGCTTTCGTACATACCAGGTGCACCTCGTGGCAGTCCGCGCATTCCTCGACAGAATGGTCCAATGCAAAGGTATCCCAGTGCTTCTTCTGGTCGGGCGTGAGGATGCCCGTCCCGCCGCACAGCGGACAGGTGCTGTCGAGGGCCGCCAGGATGGCCGAGCGGATGAACTCCGACCGGTTGCGTATGCCCGTCATTGCGGTCAACAGCGACTCATCCGCCTTGAACGTGACTATCTCATCTCGTTTCTTGCCCATGTCGCCTCGGGAACTCCATGGAAAGCCCCCTATGATTGTAATACATTGTATTACCGATGTCAATCGCTCCATGAAAGTGGCTGCGTTCAAGTCCCCGCGCGCGCCGGCCGGTTGACGTGCAGGCTGCGGAAGGCTACATTGGGGCGTTGCAGCCGACGGGAACTTGCCGGTGGCACAGCGCGAGGAACACAATGTCGTACGAGATCGTTATAGGCCTGGAGACACACGCCGAGCTGCTGACCGAGAGCAAGCTGTGGTGCAGATGCAGCACGCGGTTCGGCGAGCCGCCCAACAGCCAGACCTGCCCGGTCTGCCTCGGGATGCCTGGCGTGCTGCCCGTTCTCAACCGCCGGGCGTTTGAACTCGCCGTCAAGGCGGCGCTCGCCACGCACTGCAAGGTCAACCGGCGCACCTTCTTCGACCGCAAGGGTTACTACTACCCCGACCTGCCGAAGAACTACCAGATATCTCAGAATTACTGCAACCTCGGAGAAGGCGGCTTCCTCGAGATCCCTCTGGACGGCGCCGTGAAGCGCGTGGGCGTATGGAACGTGCACCTGGAAGAGGACGCGGGCAAGAACATCCATGCTGAGTACCCTGGCGCGGACTACAGCCTGGTGGACCTGAACCGCGCCGGTGTGCCGCTGCTGGAGATAGTGAGCGCGCCCGACATACGGAGCGTCGCAGAGGCCGAGGCATTCATGCACACACTGCGCCAGCTTCTGCTCTACTGTAGCATCTCCAACTGCAAGATGCAGGAGGGCTCGCTGCGTTTCGAGGCTTCCATCAGCCTCCGTCCGGCGGGCCGGGAGGAGTACGGGGCGCGGGTCGAGATCAAAAACCTGAACTCGATGAAGGCCGTCACTAAATGCCTCGCCTACGAAGTCAAGCGCCAGAGCCGCGTCCTCGACGAGGGTGGCGTTGTGGAGCGCGAGACGCGCCTGTGGGACGAGGTGAGCGAGCGCAGCCGGCGCATGCGCTCCAAGGAGGAAGCCCAGGACTACCGCTACTTCCCGGAGCCCGACCTCGTGCCGTTTGTGATTGACGATGCCTGGCTGGAGCGGCTGCGTGCCGAGGTGCCGGAACTCCCGCTGGAGAGGCGCAGACGTTTCGTGAGCCAGCACGGGCTGAGCGATTACGACGCGCAGGTGCTTACGGACGAGCGCACCGTGGCGGATTACTTCGAGGCGTGCCTCGCCGCGCACAGCGCGCCCAAGAGCGTTGCGAACTGGCTCATGAACGACGTGGCCGCGATTCTGAACGAGCGCAAGATAAGCATCACCGAGTTCGAGGTCGCGCCCGCACGGCTGGCAGGACTGATCCGGCTCGCCGACGAGGGCAAGCTCACGGCTCAAGCTGCGCGCGGGATACTAGTAAAGATGATAGAGACCGGCAAAGATGCACCCACGCTCGTCAGGGAGATGGGCGTCGAGACGATCGGCGAAGCTGAAGACCTGGGTCCCATCATCGAGCAGGCAATAGCTTTGGCGTCCAAGGCCGCCCAGGATTACGTGAAGGGAAAGGAGGAGGCGATGGGCGCCCTCGTGGGCCAGGTGATGCGGCTCACCCGCGGCAAGGCCGACCCGAAGCTCACTCAGCAGCTCCTCCGCGAGAAGCTGGACGCAATGAGGGAGTAGAGCAACGCTATGGAGAAGGAAACGGTTCACACCTGCGTCGTATGCCGCTGCCGGCTTGCCCAGCCGTGCGTTCAGGTGACGCTCGGGGGACCGGCTCGCCGGCCGGTGCTCATGTAGGAGAGGTCAGATGAAGGCAACGGAGGTGATGGAGCATTTCCGTAAGGTAGGCAGATGGGTTAACTGGGAGAAGACGTGGGACCAGTTCCTGCACGGCGACCCCAACGTCGAGGTCAAGGGAATAGCCACGGCCTGGATTCCAACCAACGCCGCGCTGAAGGAAGCCCACGCCTGCGGGCTTAATCTGTTCATCAGCCACGAACCAGCCTTCTGTCCCGGCTATGAGGGGACAGCCAGCGGCGACCAGGTCGCTGCGACAAAAAGGAAGCTGCTCGACGAGCTCGGCATCACCCTGATGCGCTGCCACGACACGTGGGACCGCATGCCGGAGGTGGGCATCCCGGACGCGTGGGCGAGCTTGCTCGGGTTCGAGACGGAAGAGCGGCCGGTGGAGTCGTTCTACAAGATATGCCTTCTCGGCGACGTCACTGTCGAAGAGGCCGCTAAGGCCGTCCTGAAGAAGGTGAAGCCGCTTGGGCAGGGCCTTGTCCTGATCGTGGGCGACCGGCAGAAGCGGGTGAGCCGCATGGCCGTCGGCACCGGGGCCATTACCCGTCTCCCGAAGATGCTCGAACTCCGGCCCGACGTGATCCTGGCGACGGATGACGGGATGAACTTCTGGGACGGCGGGCTCTGGGCGGTGGACCTTGGCGTGCCGCTCCTCATAGTGAATCACTGCACCGCCGAGAAGCCCGGGATGAAGGCGATGGCACGCTACCTGACCGAGAAGTTTCCGGACGTGCCGGCTCAATACCTGGACGTGGTGTTCCCTTACGGTTGGATGTAGACTGGGTTGAGGCAGCCGAGGTCGGCGATTCGCTTTGCGGCGAATCCTGGGAGCAGACCTCACTGGGCGGGTCCCAGGACCACGATCGTCGAGTCATCCGATGCCTCCACAGGACCTGTGAAGCTGCGAACGGCGTCCCGGATACCCCGGACGAGCCGCTCGGGCCCAAGATCGCGACATCGCTCCAGGCACTCACGGAGGCGGTCCAGGCCGAACAGCTCCGTTCCTCCGCCACGCGCATCCGTTATGCCGTCCGTGTACAGCACCAGCATGTCACCGCTCTCCAGCGACACTTCGCTCTCAGCAGCGGCGAACTCCGCCACCACGGCCAAGGGGAGGGAAGCCCCTTCCGAGAGGAAAACGGCCTTCCGACCCGAACGCAGAAGCACGGGAGGCGGATGCCCCGCGTTGGCGAAGGCCAAATGCCTGCGATCCGGCTTGTATATCCCGCAAAACAGCGTCACGAAGAGATCCTGCGGGTCACCGGACCTGAGCAGGACGCCATTGGCCCGGTTGAGCATCGAGGCAATGCTGAAAGGCTGGGGGCATTCCGAGGAGAGCGTCCTTACCACGCTCAAGGACTGCGGGGCGAAGAGTGCCGCGGGGAGCCCGTGTCCCAGGCGTCCCCGATAGCGAACGCCAAACGGCCGTCAGGGATTTCGACGAAGTCGTAGAAGTCGCCCCCTACAATCCGGGCGGGCTCAGTGCTGGCGAAGACGGGCAGCCCTTGCACTTTGGGCAGGTCTCGGGGCAGCATCGTGCTCTGGACATTGGCGGCGACTCGCATCTCGGTCTCAAGTCTCTGCTTGGCGGCAGTGGCGCGCCGGAGCTCCTCGGTGTGGGCTTTCAGGGAAGTGACCATCTGGTTGAACGCATTCGAGAGCACCTCGAGTTCGCCGCCAGCCTTCACGTCCACACGGCGATCGAGGTTGCCCTGGCCGATCTCCGCGGCCTCAGCGGCGAGCGTCTGCACAGGCTCTGCAATCCGCCTTGAGAACTGAAATGCGAAGTATATGCCAAGAACCAGCAGACCGCCTGTGACGAGTGCCCCGAACCCCAGTGCTTGCCGGACCGTGGCAGCAACCGGGCCTGCGTCGAAGGTCAGCAGGAGGGCACGAATGCCCGATTCATACTGGAACGGCGAGGCGACGATCAGATAATCACCGCGTCTGCGCGTGACCGGAGCGTTCTCCGTCAGCGCCTCCTTCGCCATGCTGAGCGACTCCTCATCCTGAATGCGCTCACCCTCCACGGCAGGCCCTGGCAGGTCCGTATCCATGTGAAGTTGCCCTCCTGCCCCGCCGACCTGCAACCTCAAGATCCCGCCCCGCCCCACCGCAGCCCGCGCCAGGTCCTCCATGGTCATGCCGGCTTTGAACTTGCTCAGCGAGTCCGTGTTGAAGCCGACCTGGACGATCCGCTTCTTGTCTATGCCCGAGACGCCGGCATACTTGAAGACCTTGAGGTCGTATTCGCGCGCCATGGCCTTCTGGACGAACTGGCCGCCCTCCTGATCGAGCAACCGCCAGAACTCCCAGGCCTGATTCCGTTCCGTTGGGACGCTGGGAAACGTGAAGTCAATCTCCTCGACGTTTCGGAGGTACGCGTGACCCTTCTCGTCGGTTATCCAGAACTCGTCGAGCACGGTGCTGTCGGCGATATCCCTGAGGCGCTCGTTTATCTCCTCCGGCGACATGTGCGCGCGGTTCTCCGCCACATCCACGAGGTGGGCCGCCAGGGCCGCCTGCGCGATCATCTGATCGCCGAGCAGTTCTTCGATGTTCCGCTCAACACCGAGCCCATACTGGCCTGCTGTCACCATCACCGCGGTGAGGGCCTCCATCCTCCCCAGCGCCTGCTCGTTCATCAGGCGGCGGCCCTGTGAGGCGACCAGCAGGTAGTTCGCGCCGAGCGCGACAACAAGAAGCAATGTGAAAGCAAGCAGCAGTTTCGTGCGCAGGCTCATGGATAGCCTCCCCGCATGACAAGCGCCCCCCGCTCGCCTGAGCTATAGCTCTTTTGACTATGCAATATATAGCGGGCAAGCACCGGCCGCAACAGCAAGCCGCACCCGCCTGCGGCGCCCTCACAGGTCGCAGTCAGTCGTGCTGTCTACGTTCGGCTGGCTTGCCGCTCCGCCGGCAGAGGGCTATAATCCCAAAGTGGCCCGACGGAAACCGCGAACGACCGTTTGAGCGAGGGACAAGATGTCTGAAACGAAAGGTCGGCTCAAAGAATGTAAGCTGGACGAAGCAGTCGCAAGAAAGTACCCCGAGCAGGTAGTCCTGGCAACGTCGGTAGGCAAGGACGGCAAGCCGAACATCATCGCTCTCGGCTGGATGATGTTCTGCTCAGGCAGTCCTTCCATGGTTGCCATCGCTGTGGGCAAGGCCAGGCACACCCACAAGCTGCTGTCCGAGACCAGGCAGTTCGTCTGTGCATTTCCAGGTGAAGACCTGGAACAGGAGATGCTGTACTGCGGAACCCGGAGCGGCAGGGACGTGGACAAGTTCAAGGAAACGGGCCTCACGGCGGGGAAGGCCAAGGTTGTCGCGCCTCCTTTGATTGAAGAGTGCGTTGCGAATCTGGAGTGCGAAGTGGTGCACGAGTACGACTCGGGCAGCCACTCGATCTTCGTGGGCAAGATAGTGGCCGCCTGGATCTCGGAAGAGGGCAAGAGGAGGCTCTACAACCTGGGCGGCGGCAAGTTCGCCGGCCTTCCATAGAGCTACGGGCTGCGGGCGTCCAGCGTTTCAGCGCCCGTCGGGCTTGACGCAAGGCGTCCCCGAACGTTAGGATTCATAAGGAAGGGCGTCCTGGGGACTTGGGGTTCAGGAATTGAAAAACGTCATCTTCTACATCATGATCGCAGCTGCCGTTGCGGCGGCCTATTTCGCGTTGAAGGACGGGCTCTTTGAGGAACAGAAGGGCAACAAGACGCGATCTCCGCGGGGCACTGTGCGAGGGATATCGGAGAAGGGCCGTAGGGTCGGGGAAGGCGCCGGCAGAGCTTTTGACTCGGCCGATTTCGGCGGCAGGAGATGACGCTCTCTGCCGTTGCGGTGCGAAGGTGGCGGAATTGGCAGACGCGCTGGATTTAGGATCCAGTCCGCTCGCGCGGATGGGGGTTCGAGTCCCCCCCTTCGCACCACCGCTCCAGGAGCACCCATCGCGGCGCGTTTTTTCGGCGCGCCGTAAAGCCTATCGTTCCCCCCTCCGAAGGAACCGGACGCCCGCCTTCCCGGCAAGGTGGTGAAGCCGCGCGAAGCTCAGCGCGTAGTCGCGCTCCTCGTCCATGTGCTCGCAGTAGCAGGGCATGTTCGGGGACAGCTCCGCCAGCCGTTTCAGGTACGTGTCGTAATCCATCACTCCGTCGCCGATGAACACCTCGTCATACTTGAGGAACGTGTTCCTGAAGTCGCATTGGATATCCTTCAGGTGCACGCTTACGATCTTGTCGGCCAGCAGGTCGAACGTGCGGCTGATCAGGTCCGTGGTGTTGAAGAAATTCCTCTGGCTCACCATGTTCATCTGGTCCAGGTGCAGTCCAAAGGCGGGGTGATCGACACGGTCTATGAACTCGCGAATGTCCTCCGGCTGGTAGAAAAACGTGTTGTATGAAGGCTCGATTATGTAACGCGCCCCCCGAAGGTCCAGCCCGTCCAATATCCGAAGGCAAATCTCTCGGAACTCCTCTTTGCACTCCTCAGTGACCATGTAAGGATGCGGCGCGACAGAATGGTCGGAGGGGTCTTTCGTGCCGACCAACGTCACCACCGAGAAGCAGCCCATGGCGTCGGCTTTCCTCAGAAGCTCGCGGACGCGTTCGATCCGCTGGGCTTGCAGGTCCCTGTCGGGCGTCATCAGGTTCTTCCAGAATCCCGTCTCCCCGATCACCATTCCCAGCTCTCGTGCTCTCTTGCCGAAAGCGGCGCATTCGTCGTCGGACATCTCGGGTATGCCTGACGGGAAACTGATGGCGGAAAGCCCATAACAGTCCATCTTGTCGCACAGCGACTCCAGCTGCGCTATCGATTGCGCTGCGAAGAAGCCTCCGAGTCTCATCTCGCCAGCTCGCTTTGTCTCTGGAACTCGCCTAGGTCGCGCGTAGAGGTACTTAGGGCGCGCAATGCGCACGCAAAGGTTACCGTTTGACAACCGCGTACCGGTCTCACTTCCTCAGCACTCTCAATCGAACCGAAGTTCAATGAGCCCTCGGTGGAAGATTCGCGACAGTGAGGCTGTTGAAGAAGTCGAGATTCTTCCCACGCCAGAGGCGCGCAAGCTTCGTTCAGAATGACGGACGCGCAGAATGTCATGCTGAGCGCCAGCGAAGCATCTCGTGCAATCGCCAGAAGGCTTTTTCAACAGCCCCACAGTATACTTCTTTCCGGCTATTCCGCTCAATCCCCCAACCACACGTTGAACGAAGGAGTCGTGGCCTGCGCATCAAGCGCCGGCGTCCTTCTCTCCAGGTTGTTTCAGCCGGGAAGAAGCATCTATCATTTCGCTAACGGAATGCCTTAGACCTTCTAGGTTTTCAACGTGCACGCCAGGAAGCGCGGCTTTGGCCTCTATTGATCGCAAGTTCAGCTCAATCTCTGTCTTCAGATAGTTTCTGACGGAATCAACTGCCTCCGGCGACAGCTCCCCTTGCATTTCTCGGTACAGAGCGAGTTCGAACGACGTCTCATCGACCAAGCCCTGCGCATAACCTTCGATGCGCGCCGTCATGCGGACGACCAAGCGGCAATATCCGAGGCAGACCATTACGATGACTACCGCCAAAGCAACGATAACCACGATGACGGTCTTCTTTACCCGACGCATGTCTTTGTCCCCCTTCTGAGATTGTGACGGCGGGACGGCCGCTATCTCCT
>Ga0315285_10000232_pt1 | contig 55203 bp, 59 predicted proteins | sample YL17G09_36_MG_FD_203698 | JGI IMG/M metagenome (GOLD analysis project Ga0315285, IMG submission 203698) | Sediment microbial communities from Yellowstone Lake, YNP, Wyoming, USA - YL17G09_36 | ecosystem: Environmental > Aquatic > Freshwater > Lake > Sediment | place: USA: Wyoming | collected... | reverse complement strand
CGAGGTGATTAGTGAAGTGGGGCCGGGCGGCAATTTCCTGGCGACCGAACACACCCTGACTCACTTCAAAGATCAGTTCTGGTTCCCGACTCTTATGGATCGGTCGTGCTGGGCAGAATGGGAAGCCGCCGGCAGCCTATCGATGGGCGACCGAGTCCAAATGCAAATTAACGATGTTCTGGATACCCACGAGCCTGTGCCGCTTGGGCCAGAAGCGCAGAAGCAGATTGATGAGATTCTGGCTAAAGCAGAGGCACGGTATCGGGCATAGGCAACATTCACTGAAGGACAATCCTCAATCTTTCCTCAATCAAAACCAAAAGGAGTCAACCATGAGCGACGCACTCGTACAAATTTCCAACGCAGTGATTGAAGGCCGTGTGAAAGACATTCCCAGCCTGACGAACACTGCTCTCTCGTCGGGTCTGACGGCGAAGGACATCCTGGACAAGGGCCTGATGCCGGGAATGGACGTCATCGGCGCCGAGTTCAAAAAGGGCAAGAAATTCGTGCCCGAAGTATTGCTTTCGGCGCGCACGATGCAGGCCTCGCTCGGCATCCTCAAGCCGCTGCTGGCACAGGCCGGAGAGAAGATGGCGGGTAAGGTCATCATCGGCACAGTCAAAGGCGATCTGCACGACATCGGCAAGAGCCTGGTGGGCATGATGCTCGAAGGTTCGGGATTCGAGGTGGTTGATCTCGGGAAGGATGTCCCGCCGGAGAAATTCGTCGACGCCGTGAAGAAGGAGAAGCCGGACATTGTTGCTATGTCGGCCCTGTTGACGACGACGATGCGCTCGATGGGCTACACGATGACGGCGCTGAAAGAGGCCGGCCTGCGCGAGACGGTCAAGATCATGATCGGCGGCGCGCCTGTGACGGTGGACTTTGCCAAACAGATCGGCGCGGACGGTTACGGCGCGAATGCACCTGCGGCGGTGGAGCTCGCTAAGAAGTTCATCAACTCGATCTGAGATGCCGCTTTACACTCTCGCCTGCCGCGTGCTCCAGAGCATGATGGAGCCTTACCTGCGAGACGCCAGCATCCCGGTGACGTTCATGGAGTACGGCTTTCACCGCACGCCGCAATTGATGACACCGGCTCTGCAGGAGCAACTGGATCGAATAACCGAATCGTCTGTGTTCATCATCGGCTACGGTTTGTGCGGCAACGGCCTCGCCGGCTTGAAGGCAGACCGCCACACCCTGATCGTTCCCCGCGTGGATGACTGCATTACACTGTTGCTTGGTTCGTACCAGAGTTACATCACGGAATTCACGGCGGAACCTGGCACCTACTACCTTACCAAAGGCTGGTTGGAGAGTGGCAGTCACCCGCTGAAGGAATACCGTGAACTGCTGGAGAAGTACGATAAAGAAACTGCTGACTGGATCATCGACGAGCAGTACCGGAACTACAAGCGTGTTGTGCTCGTCGCGCCGAACCAGGAAGAGCTGGATGCCTATCGCCACAAGGCGCGCGAGGCGGCCGACTTCTGCGCACAGCGGTGGGGTTACCGTTACGAGGAACGCATTGGCTCGGATGAGTTCGTAAAGAAACTGGTAACAGTCGCCTTTCAACTCACCGAGTCGACGGACGACTTTCTGGTAATCCCGCCCGGCGGCGAGGTGAAGCAGGAAATGTTTTGGAGATAAAAAGGAGCTACTATGAGAGTCAACTATCAAACAAATGCGACGCCGCGTTTGCAGGTGTTATCGAACGATCAGATTGAGCAGATTGTCTATGCGGCGATGGAAATTCTGCAAACAACCGGCACGTGCGTGTACCAGGACGAGGCGCTGGAGCTTCTGCGCAATGCGGGATGTGTGATCAAGGAGGGCAACCGGGTGCACATCCCGTCGGCGCTGGTCGAGAACAGCCTGAGGTCTGCTCCCTCCCGCGTCGTCATCGCTGGCCGCAACCGCGAGAAGCGAGTGATGCTGGAGAAGAACAGCATCTACTACGGCACCGGCTCCGACTGCCCCTTCATTCTCGATCCGTACACCGGCGAACGTCGGCGCTACACGTTCGAGGATGTTTATCGGGCGGCGAAGATCGCAGAGGCGCTGCCGCATATCGACTTCCACATGTCGGTCGGCCTCACGTCCGACGTGCCCATCGGCACGTACGACCGGCATCAGTTCTTTGCGATGTTGAAGGGTACGACCAAGCCGTTCGTGATCACAGCCAACGATCGCGAGGGACTGGCCGATCAGTACGAAATGGCCTGCACCGCTATCGGCGGCGTGGACGAATGGAAGCGGCTGCCGATGTTTGTGATCTATATCGAGCCCAGTTCGCCGCTCAACAACTCAAAAGAAGCGATGGAGAAGGTATTGTACGCGGCGGAGCACGACATCCCGTCGATTTACACGCCGTGCCCCATCTGCGGCGCAACTGCGCCTGTCACCATGGCCGGCACCCTCGTGCAAGCGCTCGCCGAATACTTAACGGGCCTCGTCGTCGCGCAGTTGAAGAAGAAGGGCGCGGCGGTGATCATGGGTGGCGTGATGTCAATTCTCGACATGTCGACCACGATTTTGTCCTACGGCGCGCCGGAACTCTCGCTGCTCAGCGCGGCCATGACGAACGTGGCGCAGTATCTAAAGTTGCCGATGTTCTCGACCGCCGGTTGCTCCGACGCGAAGATACCCGACCAGCAAGCGGCCATCGAAGCGGCCATTTCAATTGCCGTGTCCGGGTTGTCGGGGGCAAACCTGATCCACGATGTGGGTTACCTCGAATATGGCCTGAGCGGTTCGTACGACTTACTGGTGATGTCCAACGAAATCATCGGCATGGTCAAGCGGATCTTGCGAGGAGTCACGGTGGATACCGATCATCTTGCACTCGATGTGATTGACCGGGTCGGCCCGGGCGGCAATTACCTGAGTGAGGAACATACTCTGAAGTATTTCCGCACCGAATTCTGGATGCCCGAACTGCTCGACCGGTCGAACTGGGATACGTGGGAGGCTAACGGATCGAAGACCTTGCGCCAGCGCGCGCACGAGAGAGTGCTAGAATTAATTGAGAACTTCGAGCCAGAGCCGATCCCTACCGACATCGAGCACAAGTTGAAGATCATCATTGCCCGAGCCGATAAAATGCACGAGGGCGAGGAGCAGATTACTCTGGTGTAAGCCTTTACGCCAAAGGCAATACTCTGAAACTGTCGTTGCGAGCCGCCACCCCCCCCATTCGGAGGCAGGTTCGGCGAAGCAATCCCCACGCTGGTTCTGATGAGAGATTGCTTCGGGGCATCGCCCCTCGCAATGACAGTGGGCACAAGGAGGTGATACCTATTGTTTGATTACCTTTGTATCGCTGCGATACATCATCAACTCTCACGTCGGGCTCGCCTTCCGCGCTATCGGCCAGAACATTGAAGCGGCTCGCGCCTCCGGCGTGGACCAGACCCGCTACCTCGTGCTCAACTTCGCAGTCTCGTGCGCTTTCGCGGGCTGGCTGGGCGGCTTCTACGCGCACTACTACGGCATCCTCACGCCGGATGTAATGCATACTTCTCACACCATCGAAGTGCTGGCGGCTGCCTACATCGGCGGCAGGGGCAGCCTTTGGGGTGGGGCACTGGCGGCGTTTCCGTTGATGTTCTTTGTTGAATGGCTTCGCATTAATCTGGTCAACCTCCCCGGTCTCCATCTCGTGATTTATGGTCTGCTGTTGATTCTGGTCATGATGTATTATCCCGGCGGGATTGCGGAACTGCTCCGATCTATTCAGCGGCGATTGAAGCGGCCTTACACTTGAAAGCGCTCTTTACTGTTACCGATGATCGAACGCGGCGCGGGTACTTGCTCGTGCTGGCCGCGACCATCTGTTGGGCAACCTCCGGCACGTTCATCAAAATCATCCGGCACGATTACGGCCTCTCGGCGTGGACGCTGGCGTTCTACCGCGACCTTTTCACATTCGTCATCTTCCTCACCATTGCCGTCGTTCTGGGTGTTGACAGACTGCGAGTAGCGCGGCGCGATCTGATTCCCCTCGCGGCGATGGGCGCGATCAGCATCGGCATCTTTCATGTGCTGTGGGCAATGGCGGTGACGATGCTTCCCGTGGCAGTCGCCACCGTGCTCAACTACACCGCGCCCGTTTTCGTTGTGTTGTTCACCTGGGCGTTGTGGCACGAAAAGCCCGACCGGCGGCAGACGGTGGCAGTGATAGTGGCATTCGTTGGATGCGTTCTCGTGACAGGCGCATACAACATCGTCGACATGAACTTGAATTGGCTCGGCTTGCTCGTTGGCCTATCCACCGGCCTGACATATGGCATGTTCACCATCATTGGCAAGAACGCTCTGCGCCATTACGACTCATGGACTGTACTGACCTACGCCTTCGGCTTTGCTACCGTGACGCTTCTCGTCTTGCAGCCGGGCGCGACGCTGGAGATGTTCGCCAAACCGTTGAGTGCGTGGCTGTGGATGATAGTACTCGTAGTCGTCTCCACGGTCACGGGGTTCGGTTTGTACACGAGCGGACTGAAGCATCTCTCGGCGAGTTCGGCCAGCATCGCCGCCACACTGGAGCCTGTGATCGCAACAGGCCTTGCTTTCGCATTGCTAGGTGAAGTGATCGAACCGGTGCAGATGGTCGGTGGCGTTCTCGTCATCATTTCTGTCCTCATCCTGGCTGTCAAGAAAGACGCGCCGACGAACCTTGTGTCAACGCCCTGAATGCGATGCCTGCTCTCACTGTCAATTATTTGGATCAAACGCGCACGTTGGAGTGCGCCGCCGGGCAAGTGATCGGCGAAGTCATTCCCGCCAGTGGCTTTTCCCTTGAACAACCCTGTGCCGGGCGCGGTTCGTGCGGCAAATGCAAAGTGCTGGCGGAGGGTGCGCTTACCGACCTTGATGAGATCGAAAGGAAATTCCTGCTCGCCGCCGAACGCGAGGCGAATGTGAGGCTGGCCTGCCGCGCGCGTATCGTGGGACACGCACAGGTGACGCTGACGCCGGTGGTTGTTTACTCGAATAAGGCCTTCACGCGATCCAACGAATACAAGACGAACGATCATCCGCTTGGGCTGGCAATCGACCTGGGCTCCACCACGGTGGCTGCCTTTCTTGTTTCGCTCAAGACCGGCGATGTGTACGCCGGGGCGGCGGCGTTGAACCAGCAAACCATCTTCGGCGCGGACGTGATCGCCCGGCTTGCAGCGGCGGAAACCGAACCAGTCAAACTCTCGGCGCTGGCACAGGCTTCCATTTATCAAGCCGTTGCGGCGCTGAAGCTTTCGAAACGTGTTCTAGCCCGGATCGAGCGCGTCCACATCGTAGGCAACACCGCTATGCATCATCTGCTGATGCAATATCCAGTGCATACGCTGGTGATGGTGCCGTTTCAACCGCACGACCGTTCCGCTATCTACGATGCCGGAAGCGTCTTCAGCACGCTATTCCCCCTGCAAGCGAAGGTGTCGCTCGCGCCCCTCATCGGCGGCTTTGTCGGTTCCGACACGACTGCCTGCCTCGCTTACTTTGGCTTCGATCGCGCGCGCGAGCCGATGCTGGCAATCGACCTCGGCACGAACGGCGAAGTGATGGCGACGAATGGCCGCGATATTCTGGTGGCCTCCACCGCCGCCGGGCCTGCCTTTGAAGGAGTCAATATCTCCTGTGGCACACGGGCAGTGGATGGCGCTATCGTAGACGCGCAGGTGGACGATGGGCATTTTCGACTGACGACGATCGGGAACCGCCCGCCAGTCGGCCTCACCGGATCGGGATTGCTCAGCGTTGTGTATGCGTTGAAGTGCGCGGGGGTGGTAGACGTGAGTGGGCGGCTGATGGACGATAATCATCTTGTCCCGATAGAGGAAGGGGAAGATGAGATCGCACGAGTAAGACTCAGCCAAAGCGTCGCGCTGACGCAGATGGATATTCGCGAACTGCAAAAAGCCAAAGGGGCGATCCGGGTGGCGACGGACATTGTGCTGGAGCGACTGGGCGTAAAACCGGAAGGTCTGCGCCGTGTGTATCTGACGGGCGCGTTCGGCAGCCAGTTGAACACTGACGCTGTGCTTGGGGTCGGGCTGATCCCGAACGTCGATCGCTCTCGCATTGAATTGGCCCCCAACGGCGCAGGGTTGGGCGCGGCGATGTTCCTGCGGGGTGAGGGTCTGAGGGTCGGGGAAGAGTTGGCGGTGCGCACGGCGCACGTGGAACTCGACCTAGAGCCGGAATTTAACATGCGATTTGTGGAGTCGATGGGACTGGAGTGATATGGATCTGGTTCTCGGCATTGACACCGGCGGCACGTTCACCGACGGCGTGTTGTTGAACTACATCACCAAGGAAGTCGTCGCCACGACGAAAGCGCTGACGACGCGATACGACCTCTCGGTTGGAATCCTGAACGCAATCGACTCCCTGCCGATCCACGATCCCGGCGAGGTCAAACTCGTTTCGATTTCGACGACGTTGGCGACGAATGCGATTGCCGAGGGCAAAGGCAGACGGGTAGCCTTGTTTTTGATCGGCTACGACGCTGAACTCATCCGTGAGTTTAACTTCGGCGAGCGTTTCGCCACACCGCGCTACTACTATTTTCGCGGCGGCCACGACTTCACCGGGCAGGCCCAGGAGCCGCTCGATCTCGATGCTATCACTTCGCAGGCGCGCGAGATCGCAACCAACGGAAGCGCCGACGCGCTGGCGATCTCCGCCTATTTCTCTCCTCTCAACCCGGAACACGAGCAGCAGGTGTTCGGGGCCATTGCCGCCGTCACCGATCTGCCAATTGTTTTGGCGCACGCCCTTTCGACAAAACTCAATTCCATCGAGCGCGCAACCACAGCCACATTGAATGCCTCACTCGTGGCGGTGCTGCGCGATTTCATCGCCGCGGTGCGGGCCGCGATGCACGCGCGAGGGATTGATGCGCCGCTAATGGTCGTGCGAGGTGATGGGACCCTGATGAGCGCAGACATCGCCGACCGCCACGCGGTGGAGACGATTCACTCCGGCCCGGCGGCCAGCGCCATCGGTGGACGGTTCCTCTCCGGCCGCGACCTAGCTCTGGTAGTGGACATCGGCGGCACGACGACCGACATTGTGGTTGTGGATGGGGGGCAGGTGGTTATTAATGAAGAAGGCGCGACGGTTGGGGCATATCGCACGGCGGTGAAGGCAGCCAACATCCGTTCGTTTGCGATGGGGGGCGACAGCCAGTTATGGTTCGACAAAGAGGAGCAGCTAAGAGTGGGCCCGGCGCGCGTCGTGCCGCTGGCACATTTGGCTGCGGAATATCCACGAGTGCACGATGAACTCCTCGGCCTGATCCATAAACGCCCGACGGAGTCTCTGCTGGATTTGCTGGAGTATTGGTTTCTGCAGCGTCAGGACGGAATCAACGATCCCCAGGTCACGCAACTCTTCGATCTTCTTCGCGAGGGGCCGCGCCCGCTGTCGGTGATATTGACGGAGTTGAAACTCACACACCCGATGCAGTTCGCCGGATATCAATTGATCGAGCGCGAGATCATTGGCCGTGCTGCGTTGACCCCGACCGATCTACTGCATGTGCGCGGCGACTTCACGCCATGGGATGTGGACGCAGCGCGCGTGGCGGCGGAAGTGTTTGCGCGGATGCGGGGTTTGACGCCGGATCAATTGTTGGCGCGGACGTTCGAGGCAATGTCGGATTCCATTCTAGCCGAGATCGTCCAGTTCCTCACCGGGCGTCCACTGGCGGGACGCGATCTGTTCTCACTGCACCGCGATCTCGGACGATGGTTTTTCGACAACAGTTTCTATCCCAACGACAAGTATCTGGGGGCGAACATCAAACTTCAAATGCCACTCATCGGCATCGGCGCTCCGGCCGGAATCTTCCTGCCGCGCATCGCCGACGCCCTGGGGACTGAACTTGTGCTGCCAGAGCATTATGCTGTTGCCAATGCCGTGGGCGCGGTTGCGGGAAGTGTGGTGGCTACGTGCGAAGCCATCGTGTACTCGCCGCGCCTTCACGAGTACATTACCCAGGTGGGCGAGACGCGCGAGACGTTTGCACGGCTTGCCGATGCCATGCAGTTCGCTCGCGCAGAAGCCGCCCGCCAGGCCGAAGCCGAAGCGCTCCGCTCCGGCGCTGTATCGTCGCATACAACAGTTGAAGAGATGTCCAATGGAACGGATTTGTGCCGCATCCGGGCGAGGGCAGTGGGCAACCCTCGCTTGATGTCCCGCTAGCAGTTTGTCGGAGAGACCACAGTCTCGCTGCACTGAGAGGGTGATAAACTGAGCGCATGGCTCGAAAATTTACAACGGTCAATTACGAAGCAACCCTCCAACTCACCATCCGCGTGGGCGAGGCCTTGCCGCCGAATCACTTGGCGCGATTTGTCATGGATATCGTGGCGCAATTGGATTTGAACCAGATTTACACGCGTTATGGGGAGCGTGGTGGCAAAGCGATCGCGCCAGCCGGTGTGTCACGTCGAGGTCATTGAAATAAGGATTATTCCTCAGTGCCTGGATCTTCTTCGGGTCAACCCATTGGTCATAACTTATGGGATGGTTCCCTAATCTGTGACGTAGGCGGCAGATATTTGTGGCATGGGTAGCCCGGCGGCCGAGAAAAAGTCGGTTGCTCCCAAATCTTCCAAGTTGATCCCGGCGCGTTGCATGGCACTGATTCCCTGGTGCGAACCGCGCAACTTGATGTCAAAGTTTTCCATCAATGCAACACCGGCGAAGAAAGCTTCACAGCGTCCCAAGTCAGAGAAGAACTTGGCGATACGGCTGAAGGGCTTGAAGATGCTGTTCTTGTTTTCCAGCGCATTTGTGGTGGTGGGTGTGCCGTGTTCCACCGAGAGTTGGAGGAGCCGATTGATCGTGTTTCCATGCTTGTTGAAGAAGCGTTGCATTCGGCGGGCCAACGTTTGCACACTGGCTGTTTGGATGAGGATGGCTGGGTATTGGAGTTGATAGACCAACCCTTCTAACATCAAGACGCATACGCTTTCATACCCCGGCGAGAACGCCTTGAACACCAGGGTCAAGAGCGGCTGGAGCCTTTTCCACAGCAGACGGCGTTTGAGTTGGAGTTGGTGCTTGCGGTCTTTGATGGACAGATCTTTGGGCACATCCAGGGTAACATCCCGCACGGCCTCCGCAAACAAGCGCACGATTTGCCGGATGAGATGGACTTTGTCCCGCAGATGGGTCAAGGTCAATCCAGCCTGCGTCAGGTATTCCTGGTACAGCACGTCCAAATCGGTCAAGAAGTACGTCGGATGAAAATGTTCACCCACTACGGTACGCAATTGCGCCGGAATGTCTTTGGCTTTCTGTCGGATGCAGCGCACACTGCGGATCAAGCCGTGTTCACAAATCCCCACCCCCATACTGTATATGCGTTTGCCCATCTTCGGAAACGTCTCGTCACACAACAAGAACTGGGCGAATTTCTGCAGACACCGGCTCAACTTGTCCAGCACACTCCGAGCCCGCTGGCCCGCCCGATGGGAAAACCGCTCAATGTAGCCCACAAAAAACCTGCCGCCCATACACAAAACCCACCAGAAGTTGCGTTTTGCGCTAACATGGAAATTATTCCCCCTTTCTCCCTTATTACTTTGCGCTTAATTCTTGGTATATTAACATTGATTATCGTCGTTGTTCTACGAGGCGGTCCTAAAACCAGCCGCAAGGAATTCTGGCAAATATTTGGAGTAGGATTTATAGGTTATGGGATCTCTCTTGGTTTTCAATTCGTTGGGACAAAATTATCTACAGCAGCCAATGGTGCATTAGTAACTTCCGCAACACCGGCTTTCGTGTTACTTTTCGCTGCACTTTTGCTGGGGAAGAGAATTACTTTACGCCGATCGTTGGCATTGATCATCGCTTCGATAGGTGTACTGGCAGTAATTGATCCCCGAAACATTCAAATCGCATCATCACTTTTTAAGGGTAACCTATGCCCAGTTGCTGCTGGATTAACCTGGGCACTATACTCTGTGATGATCCGCAAAGTTACACGGAATGTTGATGTATTAACAACCAGCCTGATCGCTTTTACTGGTGGTTTACCAATCAGTATACCAATGGGAACCTGGGAGCTCACCCATCAAACAATTGGAAAAATTACATCGGAGATTATCTTTGGTATGCTTTTTCTAGGGATCATCTCGACTGCATTGGCTATGTATCTATGGAATACAGCCTTTACATTACTGGATGCAGGGATCGCATCGTTGACGTTCTTCGCCCAACCGGTCGTCGGAACTATTTTGGGTTCACTTATATTAGGTGAATTGATAACACCATTATTCCTTGTGGGTGGATTATTAATTGGATTAGGTCTAGTGATTGCCAGCATAGAAAGTAAAGATCGTTAGGAAGATGAATCAAAACACTTTAAATGCCCCCCTAGAGGTTCTCTCCCACGCTATGTAAAAGCGCCATGTTCGGTAAACGTGAAACTTGCACTGGGAATCCTGTAATCAATACTACCTGCTGCCCCAACTCTGCCCAATTATCTGAAATTAAAGTCTTATCCAGGCATTCTATCATCTCACTGAGAGTGCCTGCCATTGGTACAAGATACGGTATTACACCCCAAAATAACGACATTTGTTGAAAGGTTCCGGTAACTGGTGTAAAAGCGATGATTTGCACTCGCGGGCGGGCTTTTGACATCATCCATGCCGTACGTCCAGATTTGGTGAAAACCGCTATAGCTGCGACATTAAGATCATGTGCTAGCTCACGTGCAGCCCGTGTGATGGTAGCTGCATCATCTTGGGTCGCAATTTCCGGCTGGTTGAAATGTCCCCAATCTTTATAGTTGGCTTCAGCTTGATAGACGATCCGGTTCATCATTGCGATACTCTCAACTGGATACTTACCAATGGCTGTCTCGCCTGAAAGCATAACTGCATCAGTACCATCGAATACAGCATTTGCAATATCTGAGGCTTCGGCTCGCGTAGGCAACGGATTGGATATCATCGAATCAAGCATTTGAGTGGCTGTTATGACCAATTTACCATGCTGATTTGCTGCATGGATGATTTGCTTTTGAGCAATCGGAACACTTTCAGGTGGCATTTCCACACCTAAGTCTCCCCGAGCAATCATTACTCCATCAGCTTCATCCAGAATCTCATCAAGATTATCCAATGCCTCGGCCCGTTCAAGTTTAGCGATGATAAGTGGCTTTACATTATCATAACTCAAGCGTTTGGCTGCATTCCGAACAGTAGATACATCATCAGCCGAGCGGACAAAAGATATTGCCACCATGTCTACGCCATGGTTTAAACCAAAGGCTAAGTCAGTTTCATCCTTTTTAGTGAAACCGGGCAGTGATAAACGTACACCAGGTAAATTGACACCCTTATGGGAAAATAGCTTTCCACCGACAAGTACGCGCGCCCCAAGTGAGTCCATAGCCACATCAACAATTTTCATTGATATTTGACCATCATCCATTAGAATTCGATCTCCTAATGAAGTATATTGAAACATTTCAGGAAAATCCAAAGGGATTGTATGTTTTTTAGATCGCGGAGGCGTTTCCTTCTCAGGGAATAGCCAGACGATATCATCTTTTACAAGGTCCTGAGGCTTATCTAATAAACCAACTCGAATTTTGGGTCCTTGCAGATCTTGGAGGATACCAAGAGGAACGCCCAAAGACAGCGAAATCCGACGCAAGCGTAATATCCAGGAAGCATGCTCTTCTAGGGTTCCATGAGAAAAATTCAAACGGGTGATATCCATCCCAGTCTTGATCATAGCCTCGAGAGTCTGCTCATCCTGACTTGATGGTCCGATAGTGGCAATGATCTTTGCCTTACGTTTTATCATATCCATTCATTAACTCTATCCTATTTAGGTATACAATTTCCATAAGATTCTCGGAGGTTGACTATATCCCTTTAAAAATAATGTAATTCATTTGCCTGCTTCTTCAGAATGGAACGAAAATCAGGATGGGCAATCGAAATTAGGGAATGGGCACGCTGGCGGATAGTCTTCCCGTACAAGTCAACAACACCATATTCTGTCACAACATAGTGAACATGGTTGCGTGTGGTTACAACACCTGCTCCCAATTTGAGTGTTCCGGTAATTCGACTGATACAGGTGCCATCCTTAAGAATTGTAGTGGAGGGTAAAGCTATAATGGGGACACCATTTTTTGCACGCGAAGCACCGTAAATAAAATCCATCTGCCCACCAGCACCACTGTACAATTTCGTGCCAATACTATCTGCGCATACCTGACCGGTCAGGTCCACCTCGATGGCTGAGTTGATAGCTACCATATATTCATTTTGTGCTATCACAAAAGGATCATTTACATATTCAGTTCGGTGTAGTTCAATCAACGGGTTATCGTTTGCCCATTCATACAATCGGTGTGTCCCAAGCATAAAGCCAGCAATGATCTTGCCGGGATGAAGTGTCTTCTGTGAATTCGTCAAAATACCAGCATCAACCAGGTCAATCACACTATCTGAGAACAATTCGGTATGAACACCCAGGTCTTTCTTGTTGAACAGATATTTTAAGACTGCATCAGGGATTGATCCAATTCCCATCTGGATCGTGGCTCTATCAGGTATCAAGTCTGCGATGTAACCGGCAATTTTCTCGACTTCTTCTGAGGAACCTTCCTCAGCCATCATCAATTCTGCAATCGGGTAATTTACAGGGATAATATGGTTTAATCGGCTTACATGGATAAATGAGTCGCCCAGTGTACGCGGCATCTGCTCATTGACCTCGGCGATGATGATCTTGGCTGACTCAGCAGGTGTTTTTGTTAAACCAACTTCGACTCCCAAACTACAGAAACCATGCTCATCCGGTAGCGATACATGAATCAGGGCTACATCCAAAGGTAAAATCCCGCGTTTAAAGAGTAATGGATATTCAGAAAGTAAGACTGGCGTGAAATCCGCACGACCATCATGAATAGCGGAGCGAATGTTTGCACTAATAAAAATTGAATTGACACGGATATGTCCTTCCATAGCGGGGCTTACATACTCCGCTGGTCCAACGGTTAAAGCCTGGCAAATTTCTACACCTTCCAATTTTGGTGCATAATCAACCAACGCGCTGAGTACCTTTTGTGGTACAGACACGTTGCCAGTTAAGAACACCCTATCACCCGATTTAATCGCTCTAACCGCCTCCTCGGCACTCACCATTCGCGATTGAAAAAGACTAGTCCAATCCATCATCCGATTCCTTCTCATGATTAAACCGGGAAAGGTGTCGTGATTCACCTGCATGCATATTTATTGCCATTTCAATAGCAGGATTGGTTGCGATCGTTGCATCCAATCCTTTTGTCGTAATTTCCATGAGGTAAAGCATCACTGCGTTAACGAAAGCATGGGTTGCAGTTCGAGCAACAACACCAGGAATATTTGGTACACAATAATGAGTTATCCCCTCTTCAATAAAAACAGAATGTTCATGCGTGGTCGGTCGGGAAGTTTCTACGCAGCCTCCCTGGTCAATACTGACATCAATAATGAGCGAACGTGGCTTCATAGCTCGAACGATTTCTCGGCTAACAAGGATAGGGGTACGTTCACCAGGCACCAATACTGCACCAATCACTACATCAGCATAGGCAGTGGCACGGACTATGTTGCGCTGTGTAGAGATCATAGTGACGACACCCGGGAAGCGATCATAAATGCGATGCAAAGCGGTCATTTCCTTGTCCAATACTGTAATGTGCGCACCTAGTCCAAGAAATGCCTGGGTAGCATAGGTGCCAACGACTCCCCCACCCAAGATGATCACTTCTGCAGGGGGAACACCTGGGACACCACCGAGTAATATTCCCTTCCCACCCCAGTTATTTTGCAGGAAGCGCGCTGCAATCTGAGCTGCCATACTGCCACCAATCTGGCTGAATGGTCGCAGGACTGGTAAAGACCCATCAGGTAATTGAATTTGCTCGTAAGCAATGGCAGTGATCTTCTTATTAATTATTAGATCTATCTTATCCGCTCTTGCTGAAGCTAAATGTAAAAAACCTGCTAATATCGACCCAGGTTGTAACCAATCAATCTCCTCCCTGATTGGACGAGCCACTTTGAGCAATAAGTCAGCACGGCGAAAAACTTCATCAGGTGAATAGACGATACGCGCACCGATACGTTCATACTCCTGATCGCTGAAGCCAGCCCCAACTCCCGCATCATGTTCCACATAACAAATGTTCCCCAGCTGATATAGAATCTCCACTCCTGCAGGTGATAGTCCAACCCGATACTCATACGGCCTACGTTCTTTTGGAATCCCGATATTCATCATTCCTCCCACGAATTATACTTTTTACTGTATGTTCAAGACTTCGCGTATGTGTGGTAGCGCCCAATCAATAGTCTCCTTATCGATCACCAATGGAGGGGTTAAACGGATGACGTGCTCGTGTGTTTCCTTCGCTAAAATTCCATGTTCCAGTAATGCCTCACAAAACCGACGAGCACCCTGCGCTTTTGGCCATAATTCCACACCGATCAATAAACCCTTACCTCTTACTTCTTTAACATGGGGGCTGGGAATCTCAATAAGCTGTTCGATAAAATACGTTCCAAGTTGTTCAGCACGCTCTGATAATTTCTCATCCCTAAGCACCTTGAGTGCTGCCCGAGCGATCGCGGCTGCAAGGGGATTTCCACCAAAGGTTGAGCCATGTTCACCAGGAGTAAATAGCCCCAGGAGAGGTTCGTCCGCAAGGATGGCTGAGATTGGATAGAATCCACCCGAAAGTGCCTTACCAATTATGACAATGTCGGGACGGATACCCGAGTGCTGGCTGGCAAAAATCTTACCCGTCCTCCCCAAACCGGTTTGAATTTCATCCACTATGAGGAGGACATTTTTATTTTTACATATTTCTGCCACGCTGGCTAAATATCCATCTGGTGGAACGATCACACCACCTTCACCTTGAATTGGTTCAAGTATGACAGCGGCAGTATTGTGGGTTATCGACTCCTCAATCGCTTTGGCATCACCATAATGGACAATTATAAATCCCGGGGTGAAAGGACCAAAATCATTACGATATAACGGCTCACTTGAGAATGAGATCTCTGAGATCGTTCGTCCATGAAAATTTCCCTCACATGCAATAATCTCAGCTTGATGACGTGGTACGCCCTTGACCGTATAAGCCCACTTGCGCGCCAGCTTTAATGCAGTTTCGACTGCCTCCGCTCCACTATTCATCGGTAACGACATGTCGTAACCAGTCATTTCTGAGAGATCCTTATACAATAATGGCAGTTGATCGTTGCGGAAAGCACGAGAAGTAAGAGTGATTTTCTTCGCTTGTTCAACCATTGCTCCCAAGATCTTAGGGTGCACATGTCCTTGGTTTATTGCCGAATAAGCACTCAGACAGTCAAGGTAACGCTTTCCGTCGACATCGTAAACCCAGACACCCTCGGCGTGCGAGATGACAACGTCGAGGGGGTGATAATTGTGAGCACCAAACTTTTCTTCCAGATCAATGTACTGCTGAGTATTCATTAGTAACCATTACTTCACCTGTTTGAATTTACACTCAATCTCATAATTGATCGATTTGAAAATCATGCCACTTCAAAAAGACGTGCTAGTATGGCTTTTTGTGCATGTAAACGATTATGTGCTTGCGGGAAAATCATCGAGTGAGGACCATCAGCGACTTCATCAGTAATTTCTTGACCCCTGTGTGCGGGTAAGCAATGCATTATTATGACATCCTTGTTCGCATTATTGACCAGTTGTGTGTTTACCTGATAAGGTGGGAAGATCTTCTCGCGTTTACTTGTTTCTTCTTCCTGACCCATGCTTGTCCAGGTATCCGTGTATATCACGTGAGCATCACGCACCGCATCGTGGGGGTCGCGCATAAGCATAACTCTTGAGCTAGATTCAGCTGCAAACATCTTTCCCTGTTCGACAGCATGGGGATTCAAGTCATAACCGTCTGGACTGGCGATTGTGAAGTTCGCCCCCAATTTTGTGCAGATCTGCATTAGAGACACAGCCACATTATTGCCATCACCAACGAAAGTAACATTTAATCCCTTTAATGACCCAAACTTTTCCTGGATCGTCAATGCATCAGCCATCGCCTGGCATGGGTGATTATAATCACTCAAACCGTTCACAACCGGCACGCTCGACCAGTGAGCTAATTCAACAACATGCTGATGATCAAAGACACGAGCCATGATAGCATCAACGTATCCTGACATTACGCGTGCGATATCCGAGATGGCTTCACGCGTACCCAGACCAATCTCATTCGGAGAGAGATATAGAGCATCACCACCCATTTGCCGCATAGCCATATCAAAAGATACACGCGTACGCAGGCTTGGTTTTTGAAAGATCATCGCCAGTACCTTACCTTTAAACAAGGGGGGATTACCATGTGCGAAGAGTTCTTTCTTAAGGTGTATTGATAAGTCAAGTAGGTTCTGAAGCTCTTTTGGAGTGAAATCTGATAGATCAAGGAAATGTTTCATTTTCAATTATCTCCTAAATGGATAATATGTGAATCTATCAATCTAATTCTGAATATCAGAACAGTATAAGTTAAAAGAAAGAAAATCACTAATGGGTTACTGCCATATTTTTATACCAGTAGCGATGTAAACCATCAGCAGATAACCAGTCAGGAATTGCAATCTGGTATGTCTGTAACACCTCGTCGGAGATAAATGATTTTCGACATTCGTCTTCCAACCATTCGATATATTTCTGCCGTAATTCTTCGATTGTGGGATCAGTAGACATTACATTTTTCAGCCAACGGGATACAGACTCAATCGACCTGAGAATTGCTTGAAAATGCCTGGCTGGATCGGTGAAGATGCCGAAATGAGTTGGGGCTATTCGTTTGATTTTATATTTTTGAAGACGTTTAATGCTCTGTCTCCATCTATCTAGGTGCAATTCAGGAGGAACTAACGGTAGCCTGATCAACCGATAGTCAGGCATTCGCACACCGCCAACATCACCTGTAAAACAGATATCATTATAAATATAGGTATTGTGATGTTCTGCATGACCGGGTGTACTTATAGCCAATATTTTTAAATTTCCTATCTTTATCTCCTCGTCATCATTTATTATATTCAAGTTGTTCCCTGGAACAGGTAAAAAATCACCCCACAACATTTGCATTGTATCACCATAAAGACGCTGGGCACTGGCTAGTAGTCTTTCAGGATCAGCCATATGAGCTGCACCATTTGGATGAACGAATATCTGTGCTCCATTTTGTGCCAACCAGCCTGCTGCACCTGCATGATCAAGATGAATGTGGGTCAAAAATACATGAGTAACATCTTTATAAGTCATCCCATATTTTCGCAAGCCCATTCGAACCGCTTCCAGAGTTGAAGCAGGGCCGCTTTCTATCATTATTACCCCACTCGAGTGTTTAACAAGGTACGAAGCAATTGCACGCTTATGATTTTGAAAGTTTAGATCCAATGTATAAACTGTGGCCTGTACCATTCCTTCAAATCCTTATAAGGAGTTCCCTCAGAGAAGTTATTAAGTGCCTGAGCCAGGTCCATCCCACAGTATATAGGGCAGACTGGGATATTACGCGCGACCATTGACTCCAGTAGGGCATTACTTCCGGTATAACCACCGAATGAATCAGCCATCAATAATACTACTATGGGGCGCATATTGTGACGCTGTAAATCATCGACAGCTAACAAGACCTCTAATTGAACGGATGGTGTGATAATAATTGCACAACTCCCTTGGGGGAGCTGTTTCGCCTGCACCGCAACCAAATTCTCTATCGGCAGCTCTCCCCGTGCGTCAATAAAAGCCAGCGTTTCCAAGATTTTAGTTTCCTGGCGTAAACTACGTTCCGCCTGTATGACCGTCTGCACTTGACCGGCTGCAATGAATCCCACGGCTTGCTTATGTTGGATGAAATAATGCACGAGTGAGGCTGATGTACTGATAGCATACTCCAGTGTGGATGGAGGTAATGTAAATTTGGGTTTTTTACCAAACAACCAGTTTTCGGATTCTACGACTGGTGATTCATACTCTTGATTTGCATGGACAGAAACCTGAGCATCAAAAAAAATCCAGATCTCAGTCTGTGGATCCTGCTCAAAATCCTTGACCATCAATTGTTGGCGACGAACTGTTGTTGGCCAATGAATACGTTTCATTGGGTCTCCGGGGAGATATTCCCGAACACCTGCCGCGTGAGGGGTAATATCCATAGACTTGCGCTGTATCACCTTACCCCCTGGGAGCAATCCAGCGGGGGATGGGAAAGATGTAATATCCACCAACAAGGGAAGGACGATGAGTGACTCGGTCGCTGGGTATCTATGCTTTATACTAAATAAACCAAATGGGTCACCAGAGGTTAATACGGTTGGACCCAGGGGGTATCTTCCTCGACGGGTCAACCAGGATTTCGCCACATACGTTCGCTTCTGTCTTCCTCCGATACTAGTCAATAGACGTGAGCCTGATGCTTGCGGAATAGGTGATTCATTTATGATCTCCATCCAAAGGCACGCCAAACGTCCACTATTGGAGATCTCAAAATGCTCTTCGAAGATATCCCCTACGTTAGCTCTTAATGAACGCGCCTGTCGGGTTATTCTTAGTTTATGGAGTGACAACGTAGTCCACAACCAGCTGACGACAACCAGGAGTACACTGAGATATATCAGCCTCGAATAAACCAATGAATCGCTTACCAATACCCCCAAAACGCCGGTCGCTAATAATAGTGCGACCAGAATCCGACCTCCATTCATTCTACAGAAACCTGACTTGAAATTGATTCCCGATAGTCACCTCCTGGTACAGGAACGCTCAAGACTGTCTCATGAACAATGCGATCAGCACTCAATTCGTGCAAGCGGGCTGCTGGTCCTACAATGATACGATGCGCAAGTACGGGCACGGCAAGTGCCTTGATGTCGTCAGGGATGACATAATCGCGGCTTGATAAAGCTGCCCTTGCTTGTCCTGTCCGGAACAGCGCCAGGCTACCCCGTGGGCTGGCACCCAAATAAACATCACCACTTTGTCGGGTACGTCCAGTCAACTCAACAATATATCGCTTGACTGCAGAAGATACGAATACTTTTTTAATCGCTTCAAAAGCTTTTAATATTTCTTTGCTTGTTACTACCGGTTTCAGAGTCTCAATCGGATGCCGTAACTTCTGATCTTCTAATACCTTGATCTCATCCGATGGACTTGGATAACCTAATCGAACACGCAATAAAAACCGGTCCAGTTGGGCTTCCGGTAATGGAAATGTGCCCTCATACTCAATCGGATTTTGGGTTGCAAGCACCATAAAAGGTCGTGGTAACACATGGGTTAAACCATCCACGGTAACCTGGCGTTCTTCCATTGCTTCGAGCAGCGCGGCCTGGGTCTTTGGCGTAGCACGGTTGATTTCGTCTGCAAGAATTATCTGTCCTATGATTGGACCAGGACGGAATTCGAACCGCCGAGTCTCCTGATTATAGATGGATACACCGGTCACATCACTCGGAAGCATGTCCGGTGTGAACTGGATACGGGAGAAGGTGCACCCTACTGACTTAGCCAAGCTTCGAGCAAGGACCGTCTTTCCAACACCGGGTACATCTTCAATCAGTACGTGCCCCTGGCAAAGCAAACCAATTACGATCAATTCAATAGACTGATGTTTTCCGACTACAACCTGTTCAAGGTTATTAATGATGCGCTCTCCAAAGGCTTTGAGATCGGTCATCGATGAGAATCCCTTCCGCGGCAAGTTAACATGATTGTACGTGTTTTCAGCAGGATGAGCAAGCCTACCAAGCTTTTAAGGTATAATCCACCTCACGCCCCCGTAGCTCAAAGGATAGAGCGCCTGACTTCGAATCAGTAGGCTGTGGGTTCGAGTCCCGCCGGGGGCGCCTATATATAAGGGTTATTACACCCCAATCCCCTATATATGTGGATAAAAAAGAGCCTCTCGACGCCAGAAGCTCTTTTTTACTGCAACCTTACTGCAACCAGATTCATCCAGGATTTTCATCAATAACCTCACGATAAAAAGCATCATAGGAGGCTTTTGGTTCTCCAATCTTTTTCAGCTCATCACTCACGTCAATCGGCATCACTATCTCATCCATCTTCTCAGCTGCTTCCTCCTGCATTGAGGGGAGAACATGCGAATACGTGTTTAAAGTCAGGCTATATATGAAATCCTTTCAATTCGTAATATTATTTCTATCTCCCAAAATCTAATACCATTTTACTCGCAATAAAATATCTAAATATCCAAACAGAATAATCACACATTTGCATGTTTTTAAACAGTTTTATCCATTGTAATAAATAGAAATAATTTATATACGGGGATGTTAGTCATCATGACTTCCTCATATATTGAATACAAACCCTGATATACCTTATTTTGAAACGATATCAGAATGTCAATTGGAGAAATTGTAAGGGGCTGCCTTAGCTATATGGCAGCCCCTTATTTCTTTATTGTGATAATCTGACAGTAATGCTCTTGAACCTTATTTACATATAAAAAAACCAATGGTCTAAGGCCCGGTTGAATATAGGTATACTGTCACATTTCCAGTGGTTGGACCCTTATAAAATACCTCAGCTGTCACTGGCTGGTTTGGCAATATATCCACCGAGGTTGAATAATTAGCCGTATAGTTCCCAAGAGAGTTCGAATGGGACCAACGGGAGTACCACTTCCCACTACTGGCAATTTCTATCCAAACCCAAAAGTTCCGGTTCGGCGGGGCTTTACCAGTCACAGTGTCCGTACTAGGATGGGGTATTGCAGTGAGATTGGGAAGCCGGTGGGGTGACGAGATGCCAGTACCACTAATCGTATCCCCGGCTGCCAAGAATATGGGCAGCCTTTTTAATGTTAACAGATCAACACCGAACCATCCCCAGTTATCGAACTTACCCTGGAATGTGTAAGTCTTACCACCATGAGTTATCGATAATGAGGCATCCATAAGTGGGAATCCATATAAATCACACCAATTATCACCCAGTCCGCAATATACACTCGGTAACCAGAAACTTCGGTAAACATATATATTGTTCGTCTGTTTTACCTTGAATTCAACGTAGTCATCACCCCGCATTGGGGTCGTTCCAAAATCAACAGACCAATTACCAGAACCGGAGACATTACCAGTCTTGGTCACCGTCAGATAGTTTCCCGGTCCATCAAGTGCCGGATGTTCCCAAACTGCCGTAAATGATTTTCCTCCAGTTCCTTTGCCGGTGACTACTGCTGTCGTTTTATTTGCTGATAAGTATTTGATCATTGGAATCTGAGTAGCATAGGTACTTATCAATGTACTACCACTGTAGCGCTCAAACTTTACCCTATAGTTAGGTAAAATATCACTCGATGGACCTGCCCAATCAAAACAATCTTTAATATTTCCGGAGCCACCCGCATAGCCATCATAATTTGACACTACGCGAGAGGTACTATCCCGCAGACTGGCTAGAATGTGACGGTTTGGACCAAGATTCGCGCCAGTGAAACAACTGCCAAAAAGCTCGATCGTAAAACCTGGTATTGCTGCAGTTGTATAGGTTTCTTCATTTTCCAATTCCTGGATTGAAGTGGCTGCGATGGCTGAATGAATCTCAGGATAAATCGACATTCCTACCCACGAAGCAATGTCGAAACCAGACCTGTATTGAACTTTTACGAACCCGGCGGATAACTCGGGCTCAAATGCGATAACATCCCCCCGGCTTTGGGCGACAAGCAGGAGATGCGCAAGTCTGCTGTATCCCTGCCTAGCCTGGTCCAAGGCGTGACTAGCAGTGCTGTTGGTTTGGGAGTCTAGAGGAATGAAGGCATAGGATACACCCTGTGAATTCGCAGTAGCAGTACCAATGCCTGTTACCAGGATAAAGACTAATATCAAGAGCATTCTCACTGATTTCATGTTCATTCTCCTTTTATTCGATTTGAATCAGAAGTGAAAAAAAAATATGGTATTTACGTAAAATATTTTACTAAATCAAATACAGATATCCGTTTTTCATGTTAACATACTATTTTCGAATATATCATACGGATTTTGTCCGGATTTATTTATCTATCCAGATGTTGACTCTTATAGTTTCGAAAATCATACTCGGGTTGGTTTAGATGATGCCATTCCTAGAATCTAAGAAGGATTATTTTTCTCTACACAATTCATTTCTGCTGTTTGAAAGTAATGAACATAACAAAATGGACGACCATGATTCCCGGATGAGATTGTTAGAGGTGTGGGAAATTTCTCTGGTAGGATAAGCGAGGGGTAATTTGATTTGAGAACTTCCTGATACCAGTCATATTGGAGCAGGTCTGTGACGATCAGGATGATATCTGCTCGTTCATGAAGAGCATAGTGGTAATACCACAGCGTGAAAACCGCTTTGTCCCCTTGTAGAAATACGATTGCATCTCCAGGCAAGCTCTCTACTGTTTCCCTGCCAAACTCCTCAGCGCGAAAATCCTGCGAGGCATCTACTTGCTTCCAGTGGGAGATCGCAAAACCAAATATATATATAAATGATAGGATGATTAAATTTAACCATAAAACATTAGCTTTACCAATAAAGACATACCGTAAACCACCTATCCCCAATCCAATGCAGATCGCGAAAGCGATAATCGCTGGGATCAAATACACATATGAGTCCTGTGAGCTGTATAAACATGAAAAAATTGAATATGAGAACATCATCCAGATCATCAGAAGATACAACCTGGAGGGCTTGAAATAACCTATCAAACCCAAGATCCCAAATATCAGACCAGGTATGCCAAACTGCTGAAGTAATGTTCCAACCAATGGTTGTATCCGGCTCATGAACTCGATGGGAGTTATTTGTAGATAACCTGTCTGGTACAACTGGCCGGAAACGATCCACCAAAAACGCTCCATAGTCACAGGGTTTCCCCAATTCAGTGGTGGTTGATTCATCGCACGCAAGGGAAGGATCAAATAGATCAAACATCCAATCCCGAACCAGAATAATATACGCGAAAGGGAATCCCATCTGATATACATATTTTTACCCAACCTTGACCGTGCGGGTGAGGTTGCCAAAGTTGGGTCTGTCTTAGGTTTGATGCAGCTCACTAAAAGTACAGTTGGTACAAGCAAGATCATGGTGAGGTGAATACCCATTGCCAATCCCATAACGAGGCCGCTGATAGCATCCAACAAATAAGATGATCGGGATAAAAATGGCGGTGGATAGAGCACGAGGTACAGGATCAATAGTATGAAAAAAGCGTGCAGGGAATATACTTCTGTGATCACTGCTTGTGACCAAACGATGGGTGAGAAGGAATAGGCAAAGCCAGCCAATAAACCAGCTTGCCATTCGCTGGCTGGTTCCGAAGGAGATAGGAAACGAGTCACAAGAATATAGATCAATATTGCAGCTAATACTGTTGCCATAGCGGACAGCAGGTTGGTGCGATAGGCAAGGCTTCCCAACGGGATCATCTGAAAGAGGCGGGCGATAAGCAAATAGGAAGGATAACCGGTGGGGTGTGGTACGCCACCGGTCGCCGCAGCTGTGATCAGATCCCCACCATCCACCCCATCATTCGCCCAGGTTAACCCAGGCGCCATGGTAGTCAGATAAATACACAGAGTCGAGACAGCCAGGATCACCGGTGGTAGATATGAACAAAGGTATTTTTGTTGTTTCATCATTAATGCAAAGTGGGGATGAGATTTACCTCTCATCCCCACAGTCTACAAAAATTATTAATTTTATTGTTTATTCGGCAACTAATGACCAACCAGGGTATAAACACCAGATAGTGGAGCCGGGGCGCATACAAATAACCCTTCCAGGGTTGTATCGAGTGGCGTCCAGGTTGGCGTTTCAGATGTTATATCGAAAACATAGATCTTCCCCTGGCTTGTTGGCGGAACAGCAAAGCAGACCTTGTCCTTGATCTGATCGGATGTTGCTCGATCCAGTAGCTCATCGTTATAATAATTCTCAAGGGTACAAAAACCGGAAATGTAATTCCCAGCACCTTCAGATAATTTGTCCAATAGATAATAATCTTCGAATACATCACCCTGGATCCAGTATCCGTCAGCCACGTATTCTACATATACTGTACACACACCGCTTATCGAGTACCATCCGGTTTGCATCATGCTCGGACCAGGCCAGCGTGGCACTGACCCTTGCGGGTGCCGCCTGGGTGTTGGTCGGGGTCGATGGGTTCTTATCGCTTCAGGATTTTCTCCAATGGATTTCCCTGCAACATTCGCCCAGCTCATACTATTGCCTGAGATCAGAACGATCGCAATGACAATTAAAAGAACGAAAAAATACTGAAAGATCTTCTTCATTCCTATCTCCTTTCATTACAAGTCAATTTATTCGTTCTCATATTAGCATATAACAAGAGATATATCATACGGATATTGTCCGGATTTATGGTTCTGAAAAAATGACCTCTAAATCTATATCTGTTCTGAGACTGCTTTTGATCAATATGTCATTACCCTGGACGACGGCTTCATTTGAGATTGAATACAAAGTGGAATGTACCGGAAGGTGGATACGAACTGTGATCGGGACAGCCACGGTACCCGGTTGCTTCTGGATCTTCAATTGATAGGTTATTCTTCCTGAATCATCGGAATAGGATAGGATCGTGGCGGGTAAACTAAAATGGAAATTCGCTGATAACGACCTCCCCCCCGGCACAACCATCAGCGTTCCGAATCCCTGCACACCTTCAATTTCCTCATCAAGCACATCCACACGGGGAGCAGGCATGCTTCGATCATTGATCATAAGCACATCAGGTATGGCGAGAGGTGGTATTGAATAAATGATCTCTGTGCCTTTTACAGTATATACACGCAAATAGTTCCAGTAGCATCGATTCATTGGATAGTAATCCACATTTTGGATCACCCCCTCATCCCATTGCACGCAAGGTACTTGATCCGAAGCATTATTCTTGCGGACTACCGTGAGGTTGCTTGTAGGATGGGTAAGGTCAGTAAGATCGACATCGTAAAAAAGATTTCCCTCCACCAATGCGTTGGTCTTATTAAAACCAATGTTGGTATCTACAACCATGATGTAATCGCCATCTCCGGGTTTAACTGCGTCATCCCATCCATGCTTCTGGATGACACTTGTAAATGTTGGATCGTCTACTTTTATGATGAGATGGCGCTCATCAAGGGCAAGTATTAATATATTCAATAATGCTTGCAGATCGAGATCACCATTGTTTACTACCTTTTCTTTAACAGCTTCAGCTAAAGGATTTAAAAAAGTTTTCCTCTTCCAATCAGCCGGTCGGATATTATCGGACGGCGGTATTTTCGCCTGCCTCATGTAAGATATTACGTTGTCAGCTGTGATGGGATATGACACCCCATCAATGATGACAGGACCGATCACCTTGAGAATCATTGTTAGAAAATACTGATCAAATGCGATCACACCATCTACAGAATGAGAACGGTTGTATGCATATAAATATTCAGCCAACAGCGCCGTAGTCGGAAAATCCGTGTACCAGTTCGAATCGCGCAGGAGCAGGATCTGGCTGTTCATGTATTCCTTTAGCTGCCAGGGAGCAGCCGGGTAGGGTTTGGTCCAGTCATCCAGTTCACCAGAGTCTTCAAATTCCATATGGATGATTTCCCCATCCTTGATGACTAAGTTCGCAACTGCCGTAATAAAACCTCCAGTGGGACGTAGTTCGTCTTCATTCTGAGCCAGAACCAGGTAAGTCTTTGGTCCATCACTGGAAGCACCAAGTAATATTGGGAGGGATGCGGCAACCGACAAGCCATCATCCAGTATCGTAAGGATCGGATCCACATTATGGAGGATGATATCCTTCATAAAAGATGAAAGATGCTGCACTTCGATTATTTTTCGGCTTATCAATGCCTGGTCGAATACGCGGCGTGCTTCTATGAACTGGGTCTGTGATTTTTCCCAAAGCTGCAAGGTTTCTGGAAGAGTAGGTTTGTTTTCCCCTGTTCGATACACTTGTATTATTGGAAAAGCAGCTTGATAGGCCTCAACAGCCATAACAGAGAGGTAATCTGCCAGGTCCAACAATTCCCGGGCAGAGGCAAGATCTCCCCCATAGACCGGCACCCAACCACATCTAACAGACAACCAGAGTAATGGCTCGGCTTCGTGCCGGAAGTTCTGGATATCATCCCGTAAGGTGGCTAATCGAGGTCCAACCGTCTCGATCTTATCAAGGTCATCTAAAGAAGCTCTAAAATCCTGCAATTCTAAGATATCCTGCCGGACCTTTTGCCCCAATGTATAAACTCGCCATGCTTTTACACCCCCAGAAAACAACCCCATCAAGCATAATAGACTCAACACCAGGATGGTGATTCGTTTTATGATTAACACCCCACCTTTTTTGTGTTTATTTATTTCCGAGGAAAATTCATTATCACTGTTTTTAGTAATAGGTTTCAATCCTGAATTCTGAGTTCTTGGGATCGTTGAGGACGATAATTCAAGCTGCTGTTCCCGCGCCCGGATGATCTCTAATAATCTCTGTATTCCCTTCTGATGCCAGTCGCTGATCGTACTGATCGGTCCAATTTCAAGCTCGTCACCCACCAGCTTATACGTTTCAATTTCACGATCAGATAATTGGTCTCGTGTTTTTCCAAAAGCAAAAAGAAGGATGGCTTCATCGATTCGTCCCCAGGCATCTCTCAGCGATGACGGGCAGGGTGTTCCAAAGTTCAATGGTGCAAAATAAAGAGCTGCCAGAACGCCGAATTCTCCCCAACGGGTATCCAGCCGTTTTCCATGTTTTGGAGGCGAACTGGGCATCATTTGTGAGAACAGGCTGCTTACCGCAAATATCAACGAAACACAACCTCCGTTTTTCTCCAGTTCCGGGTTTGAGGCAATCATTTCTTGCACCACCAGACTGTGAGCCCATGGGTGAGTTTCCAGGTTTTCAGGAGTGCGGATATTTTCAAGAAAATGTTTCAATATCTCAATTTGATCTTTTCTTATCTCCATTCGATTTCCGTGTCGGTCGAAAATGGGATCTGTGTAAAGATTCGGCTGTTTCACAAATCTTTTGAAATCCCCGCTGGATCAGATCGTTCAATTCAAAAACTACATCCTCAGAAGATTCAATGTTGATCAACGGATCCGGGATGTCATAATTGACATTGTCGATAAAGCTGGATAATTGATGAATCTTATTACGAACAGATGGAAATTCGGTACAAAGAGCCTCTCGATGACCGGCTTCCATGACCAAAATCAGATCATACTCCGAGAACATTTCAGCGCTTACCTGGGATGTTACATGGTCGCTCAAGTTCAAACCCAGCCTCCGGGCTGCCTGATGAGCAGCCGGGATCACTGGTAAACCCACTAAAGCCCATGTTCCTGCGCTATCCACCCTCCACCCATCAAGCTTCCCTTTCTCCTTCAGCATCTTCTGGAAAATTGCTGCTGCCATTGGAGAACGAAAGCGATTGGCTGTACAGACGAATAAGACAGCGGGCATTTTATTATGTCACTACAATTGAAACTGCCAGGGGTGTTACCAGATCAGTGGAAAAACCAGGCTGGGTCGCTGATTGCCTGGCACACCCTGGAAAAGATATCTTCCTGCCATCACCTGGTTCAGGAAACGAAAGTTCCCTTGTATTTCATTAATTCTCATCAGGGTGACGGGAAGGTTTTTGTTTACGATCCTTTGCTGTTGAATTTACCAACCTGGTAAGCAGGGATTTGGAATGGACCGGCTCATCGGAATGAACATCCCCTTCCCTGGCAGGCCGTGAGCCATCGTCAGAATAATATTTATAGCTTTTATAGCGGGAATAATAATAGCGGTAGCCTCCATAGTAATAGGCACGATTACGCGGGATGCGATTCAAGACGACGCCCACTACCCTGGCTCCTGCTCGATTAAATGCTTCCAGGGTGGTAAGTGCTGCATCTGCATGCGTATGCCCAGGCCAGACAACAAGCAATACGACATCCACCTTACCCGCCAGGACCTGCGCATCTGCCACCATGCAGGGAGGCGTGTCGATTACTACCACATCAGCTCGCCCATTCAGGTCCAGCAGGATCTGGGTCATTCTTTCCGAACCCAGGAGTTCAACCGGATTGGGTGGGAGTTTACCGCTGGTGATCACTGCCAGGCTTGGCTGATCAGCCACCGCATGACTTACAGTGTGGATACCTGAATGGTCACGGAACAGGTCACTCAATCCGATCCGGTTTGACATTCCCAGGATACGATGGATACTGGGCCGGCGCATGTCTGCATCCAGAAGCACGACACGTTTTCCACCCTGGCTCATGATGACTGCCAGGTTCGAGGCGATCGTTGTTTTCCCTTCGGCTGGTCCAGGACTGGTGACCAGTATGGTTCGGATGGGTTTATCAACACCTGCAAATTCAAGATTGGTCCTGAGCGAACGGAACGCCTCTGAAACTGGGGAGCGGGGTTGTCGCTTCACATAAACCCCCTCCGCACTATTCCCATCGGATTGCATATCAGCGATATATCCGATTACGGATAACCCGAGCGCCCGTTCCACATCGGCAGGTGTCTTCAGCGTGTCATCGAGATACTCAACCAGGAAAGCCGCTCCGGCAGCCAGCATCAGACCGACCGCCCCTGCCAGGAGTGTGTTCGTCACAGGGCGAGGGCGGACAGGCTTTTCCGGCGCGGTGGCAGGTTCTATCTGAACTACATTGGGAGTATTCTGCAAGCGGGCCAGCCGCACCGATTCGAGGCTGTTCAGGAGGTTGATATAAATCTGCTGGTACAATCCCAGTGTAGTCTGCAACTGGGTCAAATACACATTCTTGTTGTCCACTGTTTCAAGTGGCGAACCGATCACGACAAGGTTCGAATAAATCTGTTGATACAAGGACAGCAGAGGTTGGATCTGGTTTATGCGTGCCTGCTTCGCAGCAATTTCAGCCTTCCGCTCCGGGTTCCAGGCCGGGGTTAACTTGGCAATATCCTGCTCCAGGGTAGAAACTTCTTCCTGTAATGGAGCGATCTGGGATTCCACCTGGACCAACTGATCCTTTACACTCTGCTCAGAAAGTTGTGTGACTTGCGTTTGCAGGTTGGTGATCTGCTCGTTTATCTGGTCGAGCTGTGCCTGCAGGCTCTCTTCGGTGGAGGTATATCTTCCAGCCTGCAGCTTCTCATTTTGTTCGATCAAGACTTCAACCAGGGTATTGGCAATGGACGCAGCCTGTCTAGGATTCTGGTTTTCTATTGTTATCTGAATGATCTGCGTGTCACGGAGCTGTTGAACCTTGATCCATTCCGGAGCAATATCATAGCCGACTTGTTCGGACGCCGCATCAAGAACAGGCCCGGTGGTGACAAGCTGGACGTAGGTCTGCGTCAATTGTTGATCGCTTAAATAGGTCATGTCCGACGATTTTTCCTGAGGGGCGCGCATCACCAGGATACGCGTGGAAGCCTGGTATACCGGTGCCTGGTACATGCTGCCAAAGAAACCTCCTGATGCCCCAAGGACAAGCCCAAGGATCAGCAGCCAGGCCCAACGTCGTAAAAGTTCTATGTATTGTTTCAGTTCCATCGAAGACTCCTGTGTAAAATGATTACTAAAGATAGCTAGCTGGTGACGTGCATTAAAGATTCCAAAACCGATCGGGTCACGAGTTCCACATCCGCCTCTGTAAGTGTTGGATAAAGAGGCAGCGTCACTTCCCGCCCGGCGACCTCTTCCGTGATGCCCAGGTTGGGAGACATTTGGGCAACAATATTCCGGTAAGCGCTGAACTTGTGGATGGGGGGGTAATGGATGCTGGTTTGCACACCCCTGGCTTTCATTTGCTCCATGAACGCCGTCCGGTCCGTTCCTGTGGGAAGAAGAACCGGCATGAGGTGGCAGGCAGAAATCCCTCGATGGCTTCCAAAAGGAATCCCCACTGAGGGAATAAGCTCCTGCAGGTGTTCACGATACAGCGCCGTGAGCTGCCTGCGGCGGTCGTTATTGTTATTTAATCTGCCTAGCTGCACGCGCCCCAGGGCTGCCCGGATCTCATCCAGGCGGTAGTTATAGCCCAGCGCGACCACATCGTAACTCCAGGCGTGACCCTTGTGGCGATCCCAGGTCAGCGTCGTCATGCCATGGGAGCGGAGGGCGTGCAGCTTCCCAGCCAGGGCATCGTCATCCGTCACCAGCATGCCGCCTTCACCTGTGGTCATATTTTTATTGGAAAAGAAACTGAAACAGCCGATACTCCCCCACGTACCCATCATACGCTCGTCCAGAAGCGAACCGACTGCGTGCGCCGCATCTTCGATCACAACCAGGTCATGCTTCTTTGCCAATGCCATGATGCCGGGCATGTCGCAGGGATAGCCGCCATAGTGCATGACGATGACCGCACGCGTGCGGGGCGTCAGACAGGATTCAATGGTAGCTGGTGATATATTGAGATCGTGTTCGCTGGTGATATCCGCAAAGACCGGCCTGGCACCCGTATAACGGACCGCATTGGCAGTGGCGACAAAGGTCAAGGCGGGGACGATCACCTCGTCACCCGCTCTCAAACCGGCGGCCAGGCAGGCAAGATGCAGGGCGGCGGTGCCATTGGCTACGGCAATGGCATGACGAGCGCCGGCATAGGCTGCAAATTCCTCTTCAAAGGCCTGGGTGACGGCACCCATGGTCAGCCAGCGGCTTTTGATCACCTGCAGAACCGCATCTTCTTCCTCGGGACCAAAGTCTATATCAGCCAGGGGAATGCGCCATTCCATCGTTCAGTCCTCTGGTAAGAATTGTTTACGCAGATTGTCAAACTCCTGGCTGGCTTGAGCGTAGTCTTCTGCCCGCCCCAGGTCCTGCCAGTAACCTCTAAAGGGATAGCCAACCACTTTTTCACCCGCGGCAACCAGCTTGAGCACCAGGTCAGGGAAATCCAGGTACTGGCCATGCGGGATGTATTTCAGCACGCAGGGTTCAAAAACGTAGACTCCCATGCTGACCATGTAATCGTAAGATGGTTTTTCGATATATCCACAGACCTGGTTGCCGCCGTCACACTGGATGACGCCGAAATCAATGCGCACCTGGCGATGGTGCATGGCGATCGTCGCAGCAGCCACCTCATGTTTATGATACGCGATGAGCTCTTCAAAATCCAGGGTGGTCAGAACATCGCCGTTGGTGACCAGGAATGCCTCCGTCAGGTCATCCAGTAGAGACAAGGGGCCGGCAGTCCCCAGCGGAAATTCCTCCCGGCTGTAAGTAATGTGCACACCGAACTGGCTGCCATCCTGAAAGTAGGATTTAAGCAGGTTTGCCAGGTGCCCAACGGTCAGGATGACTTCCTGGATGCCAACGCGCTTCATCTGGCGCAGCAGCACTTCCAGGATGGGCATATCGCCAATGGGCATGAGCGGTTTGGGCAATATCCGCGTATAGGGTGCCAGGCGGGCGCCTTGTCCCCCTGCTAACACGACAGCTTTCATAGCAACCTCCTAGAACTCATAGGTCCCGACCCGGTACAGGTCAAGATGCTCCCTGATCCAATCAATGGTCTGCTCCAACCCCTGATCCAGCGAAACCTTCGGCTGCCATGCCAGGTGTTGGAGCGCCAGGTGATTATCCGAGACCAGATTCTGCACCTCGGATCTTTCAGGCCGCAGGCGGGCAGGATCCACAACGATCTTGACCGGCTTGTCCAGCATCTTAATGATCTTGCAGGCCAGCTCCCCGACGCGGATGTTATGACCGACGCCCAGGTTGAAAGTCATCCCATGTACATTGGCTGCGAGCGCGGCTTGGAGAAAACCATCCACCGTATCCTGGACGTAGGTAAAGTCCCGGCGTGTATCCAGGTTGCCGAGGCGGATCGTAGACTGCGAGAGAGCCTGGGTGATGATGGTCGGGATCACCGCCCGGACCGACTGGCGCGGGCCATAGGTATTGAAGGGGCGGACGGTCACCACCGGCAGGTCATAGGTGCAGAAGAAGCTCTCCACCAGCTTATCGGCGCCGATCTTGCTGGCAGAGTAGGGGGACTGCCCCTGCAGGGGATGGGTCTCGTCGATCGGTTCACGCAGGGCAGTGCCGTACACCTCGCTGGAGGAGGTGTGCACCAGCCGGTCCACCCCCTGGTCCCGGCAGGCGAGCAGAACGTTCAGGGTGCCGTTGAAATTGGTCTCGGCGACCTCGGCGGGATGACGGTATGAGTAGGGTATGGAGATCAAAGCCCCGAGGTGGAAGACGACCTGGCAGCCGGCAACTGCCTGACGCACAGCCTGGGCATCCCGCAGGTCACCGGCCACGACCTCGAGATGAGACTGGACGTCCGGGGGTAGATTGCGAAGGTGACCGGGAACGCCGCGCGAGTTGTAGCGCACGAAGGCGCGCACCTGGGCGCCTTCACCAACCAGGCTTTCGACCAGGTGGCTGCCGATAAAACCGCCAGCCCCGGTCACTAATATCCGATTTTTATGCCAAAGTTTCTTCATGGATGCTTTCCTCGGGCTGCGCGAACAGCTGCCGGCGCAGACTCTGCAGCAGGTCGGGTATGATGACCAGGCGCGCCGGCGTTTGGTGGCAGAGAGCGAGAATGCGCTCACGCTCTTTGGCATTGATGTCGGAGATGGCAAACAGGATCAGGCCCACATCCTTTTTGGCGACCAGGTCAGGGATCTGGCGGGTTGTGCCAAGGACTGTGCATCCCTCCACCTTCAAGCCCTGCCTGCGGGGGTTATCATCCACCATGCCGACGATGGAAAACGGCCTGGATACATGGCTCTTGTGAAGCAGCCAGACAGCCAGCTGGCCGTCTTCCCCCGCGCCCACGATCAGGAGGCGTTCGCCGATGGTGCTGACCGGGCGGCGGTAATGCAGCCAGCGCGAAGCCAGACCGGTGAGCAGGCGGTCGCGATAACGCACGGTCAAAAAACCCAGGAAAGCCAGCAAACCGGTGACCAGGAGCATGCCGGGGAGCAGCATGGGCCGCCTGGAAAAGAAGGACCAGATGAAGTCCAGGAGCAGCAGGAGCAGGGTGGTCAAGCCGCTCGAGAGCGCCAGATCAAATGCGCAGGCGGGAGGCGCCTGCCGCCAGGAGATGCTGCCCAGGCCCAGGCAGGCATTGACCAGGCTGAAGCAGAGGGCGATCGCCAGGGCAAGGCCAATCGCCGCCTCCAAACCTATATCCAAAGGACCGCTGAGGCGCCAGAGCAAGCCCGTGATCGCCACTGCTGTAAAAGCCACAAGATTGTCGATGATGAACCAGGAGAAGTAGCGGCTGGCAAAGCGGGATAGTGGTCCCCATTGAAGGGTGCCTTCGGGGATGGGAAACTGTTTGAGGCGCGGCAGTAGAGCGATCAGGGTCAGGAAGACCAGGTCCAGGTCGCATAGGAAGCTGTGGTTGTGGACGTAGAGGCGGTCCAGGCGGAGCTTATCGGGCATGATGCCGGCCAGGTAGTCATCCATCACGCTGCCGCCGTTGTCCCGGTTTCCGGGATTCAGCAGCTTCTCTTCCTGGCGGTAGAGGACCGAAGCCGGGCTGGTGATGCCTGGACGAACCGAGAGGATCTCGCAGCGCAGGTCTTCCGGCCATTTCGATACGATCTCGGGATCTTCGGGACGGGGACCGACCAGGGACATCTCGCCTCTCAGCACGTTCCACAACTGGGGCAGCTCGTTGAGCTTGGTGAGGCGCAGCCAGCGGCCGAGGGGGGTGACGCGCGGGTCATCCTCAGCGGTGACCGGCGGACCCTGGTAGGACTGCGGGCATTCATACATGCTGCGGAACTTCAACATGCGGAAGTGCCTGCCGCCCTTGCCTGCGCGCAAGCCGCGATAAAAGACCGGACCAGACGATTCGCGGCGGATGAGGGTGGCGAGCAGGGCGAACAGCGGTGCGAGGAGGAGCAAGCCCAATAACGAGACGCAGAAATCGAATGCGCGCTTGAGCAATCCATCCAGAAAGCTGGACAGACTGAACTTTGAAGTGACCGGTGCGGTTGTAGATATATTGGTGACTGCTTGATCCATTTTCATACCCCCGACCCACAGGGTACGTTTCACTGAACATGTTCTTACAAAATGAACATCGGTTATATTATGGGATGAGAGGACGATCTAATTTCCATGAGATGAGATGCTTGCATACTGATAATTAACTTGACTTACCAGGGAAGACAAATTACAATTCAATTGATTTAGGATAATTAGCAATATGGCTAAACAACTGAATTGGCTTCAAGTCGTAAACGCGATACGCCAGAATGGCTTGACTCTTGTCAGCCCCCAGGATTTGCACCATTTGCTCACAGGGTCTGATACCTCTCTGCGTTTTCTGCTCACGCGCGCTCACAAACGCGGTGATATCGTCAAGCTGCGCCGGGGACTCTATGCCTTGCCAGATTACCTGCCATCTGAAATGGAACTCGCCAATGCCCTCCTCAAACCTTCCTACATCTCTTTTTTCTACGCGCTGGCTTACTATCACATCATACCCGAGGCCGTATTCAAGATCACCTCAGCCACAACGCGCACGACTCATCACTTTGAATCGCTCGGAAAGGGTTTCACCTATCACCACATTGGGTTGACGGCATTCACTGGCTATCACCCGGAGAAGATCCGTGGGAAAATCATCTTCATCGCCGAGCCGGAAAAAGCCCTGGTTGACACACTATATTTCGTAAACTTGCGTAAACTTGCTATGCCCGAGCGTCTGGATCTATCCACACTAAACCTCGAGCGGGTACGCGCTTTTGCACGGCTCTACAGCAGGACAGATTCGTTGATTGAAAAATTGGAGTCGCTGTTGTGATCAGTCAAGAGACACTTATCCGGTCAGCCACCCTGAACCAGACTACCGAACTTAATATCGCCCGGGAGTATTGTCAGCACCTGTTCCTGAGCGCTTTTTACCAGCAGAAAGGAAGTGAACGGGTGATGTTCAAGGGAGGCACGGCTCTAAAAATCGCCTACGGAAGCCCACGTTTTTCGGAAGACCTGGATTTCTCCGGTTTTAGAACCAACATCAGTCAAATCGAGGATTGGATTCTGACTGTTTTACAGGAGATCACACTGAGCGCAGTTGGGGTGAACATTCAGGAAAGCAAACCTACCTCCGGTGGTTATCTCGCCAGCCTGGATTGCCAGGTATACGACTATCCCATCCGTATATTGATCGAGATTTCACTCCGGCGTAAGAACAACATCCAGGGCAAAGGCATCCTCATCACCCCCGACAACCTGCCCGCTTACCTGCTCAATATTCTTCCCGAATCTGTGCTGGTGGAAGAAAAGATCGCCGCCCTGCTCACTCGCGGCAAGCCGCGCGACTACTTCGACCTGTATTTTTTGCTGCGTAAGGGCATGATAACGCCGGCAATGAAACCACGGTTGGAGGGCGTCAGGGATGCGCTCCAGGGATCAAACCTCGACTTTCAGTCTGAGCTGGGTCAGTTCCTGCCTCGTTCATACCAGGGATTGCTGCGAAACCTGCGCACAACCATTTACGAGGAATTGAGCAGACATGGGGTGTAGCTGCCCGCACGGTTACCGCCTAAAAGCCGCTCATCCCCCTGCAAACAGGGCATCTATGTTTATTAGAACAGCTGCTTACATATCGCTTCCGGCACCTGGGGACGCAGCTCAGGATAAGCCTCCAACAGACGGGCAATATCCGCCAGGTCTTTTTGGCGTTTGCTCCCCCTGCGGGTAATGTCTTGCGCAGCCCACACCTTTCCGTTCATTACATCTTCCAGGCTGGCCACCGGCATGGTCAACCCTAGAATTTCCCGCCCGGCTGCTCGATCAACAAAGGCTGCATAGCGTGGATCAGTCTGTATCTGCACCCGCAAATCAGATCCAGGTAATGATACATACAGGCTGTCAGGGAATCGCTTAAGCTGAAAAGGATGCACCAACAGCGATTCAACCTGCTCGAGCTGCCCGACCGCCACAACCAGGTCCAGATCGAGGCTGACCAGCGGCTCGACGTAGGCATTGACTGCCTGGCCTCCCACGACACAGTACCTGATCCCGTTCACGCTCAGGAGAGCGACGAAACGTTCTAGGAAGTTAGCCTGATCCACTGTCACGGTTTTCCAGAAAGCGAGTGCCTGCATTTGCCATCTTCCTTTAACGCTGCGGTATATCCCTGAATTGCCTCCTTAATGTTAACGAGAGCCTCTTCTTTTGTTTTTCCCTGACTGATGCAACCAGGCAGGCTGGGGCATTCGACTACCCAATAACCATCTTCGCCGGGATAAATAATAACCTGTCTCATCGTCTCACCTCTGTAGTCATCTCTTACCAATCGTGACAAAATTGTATCATGATCCCGGAGATGTGCACCGAGATTGACCAACCGGATGGAAAAACGCCAGGTAATGAGTATTAAAAATGCCAATCCTTCCAGGAACAGGGCCAGCCCCCAAGAAAGCGGCACGAGGCGAGGCGGCTGCAATTACCCGTGTGGAGCTTTGACCGGGCGTATCTGCCAAAAGAGGCGGATAAGCGAATACCCCGCCAGCCCGACCGCGGCGCCGGTGATATCCAGCGCCAGGTCACGCAGCTCAAACGACCGCCCCGGCACGAAGAGCTGGTGGATCTCATCAGAGAGGGCGTAGAGCGCCGCCAGCCCCAACGCCGCTGCAAGAAACGAAAACCGCAGCTTGCCCCGCCAGACCAGCGCCCGCGCCGTGAGGGCGGCCAGCAGCGCGTACTCCCCGGGGTGCAAAAATCGCCCCAGCAATTCATCGCGTCCCGAGCTCCCCTGCGTGGAGGGCGAAACTGGCTCGGCCCAACTGGCCGGCAGCGCCTGGTAAGGGTTGGATTTTGCGGAGGCGATGAAGATGACTCCTGCCCAGAGCAGGACGGGGAGCCAGCGAACGAGAGGGGTGATGCGCGGGTCAGTATGGTTGGTGATCGGTGCTACCTGGTAGCTTTCCATATTTGTTACCCCCGGAAAGTTGTTTGTCAATGAAATCTTTGTGGATCTACTAGGACAATAAAACCAAATGATTATCAATGGAATCTTATGAGTTTAGAAATACTTGACCACGCAGAGGCTCCGGCAGGATTTGCATCGATATCGGCAAACGTCCCTGCAAGTAAAACCGCAGCATTCCCTCCGCTTTAGCCATAGTAGGGTTACCCGGACGCAAACGTAAGCCTGCCCGCAAAACTGCATGGCTGGCAGAGTTAAACAATGGGCGTAAATAGGGATTAAGGACTACTCTCTGCCTAACCGGTTTGGCGGTATACCCCATGCGAAACTTGAACTCGTCCACCGAAGGCGGAGCATCCAGCGAATGCAGGCCGTAGAACAACCAATGATTACCGGGGCGTTTCAAAATTTCGTTGGTAAAAATAAAAGTAAGAGCATTATTGACGCCCAACGGCAAAAACTCTGTGCGGCTTTGTTGGTAAAGAATACTGCAACAATCGCCACTGGTGAATGCAATCAAAGACGCGGCCAGTTGGCTATTGACAATCGCCGCCCAAGTTTCAAACCCTTGCAAGCCATGGGCGCTTTGGCATAAATTTTGCCACCCTTCAAGTGTCTCTGCTCCAACCCGCCCTTGACGTTGCAAAGTGTCCGCGCGTAATAACCAACCTTCACCGCCAAGCCGAGCAAACGAAATGGGTTCAATGCTGGCCGCGTCCATGCCCCGGCGCACATCATGACGCGCCTTCTTGGGTAAAGTTACAAGAGAATAATCTCTTTTTTCATAGGTGACATGATAGCTGATAACGCCAGCATTGGCATCAACCGGTGTTGAATAACGGACGGCTATTGCTCGATTATCCATAAGGAGGTTTTTAATTTCTTCTTCGCTTGGCATAATAATCCAATGATAAGGAAAGGCCTGATAAATACGCGGGCCAATTCGATACCAATAACTGCTTGGAGTACGAATGACATGATAACCCTGATGGCGAAACCAATTAGCAAAAGCCTCAGCGTTCATAAAATAATGGAAAATGATAAACTATGAATTTTGTTCATCTAGAGAGATTTCGACAATGTTCTAGGTACTATGGGTTGTATTTTACAACAATGGTTCAAACGGCATTAAAACTGATAGGAAGATCTTATACTTTTAAGCAACCCTAAAATCTTTTGGTTTACCCTCCAAACTTGTAGAGCACGATCTCGCATTGGGATTAATAATTTGTACTTGGCTTTCTTCAGACGAAAAATGTGAGATTCATAGCTACCATATTTTGTCTTATAGTCGGACCATCCCCCTCCTAAATCGATCGTCTTTACACCACGATCTTTCCAATATCTCATGGCGTACCACATCAGCAACTCATTAGGCCTAAGCTTTTGGTGTTGACGCCAACTAGCTCCTAACAGATACATCGCGGTATTGTTAAAGGCAGGGAAAATTCCTGTGGCGATGCAGTCCCCTCCAGAATTTCTGGCACGCAATAAGAGTAGATGACCTGTAGGGTAAAGATATCTTATTAACTCTCTTACTTGCTCTATTCCGTACGGAGGTACAAGCGACTGTTTAGCAAAGACATCCATTACCTGGGCATAATGATCATCTGCAAAACCAATATCACACGCTTCTTCAATGGTTACGCCAGATTTCTCTGCTTTGCGGATACACCAGCGACAGCTTTTTTTTTCCATGCTGGAAAAAAGGTCTTTCTCACTTTTCGTCAAATCAACCATAAATCTCTGAAGTGGCTGCACTGTGTAAGAAAAACCACTAAAATCCTCTTCCCGCACATGTGGGTCAATGATCTCAAGATACTGGCATCCTAAATCATCAAAGGCAAAAGAGGGCAAAATTTCTAACACCCTACGACAAGAAGCTCCAGGCATCAGGTTAAACCCCATATAGTCAGTAGTCCATCCGCCAAAAGGGCTGCCCAATATCTTGAAACCAAATTTTTTTACGATAAGTCCTGTAAAGTAACCTAATGTGCAACCATCCTCTTCTATAGATGCTACCACTAATTCTGCTGCTTGGGTTTTTGCCACAAAATTTAGCCAGGGCAAAGTTTGGAATATCGTGCGGTCCTCGAACTGATCCAATTCCATCCAAAGTTCAGGGTTTAAGTCTATACGTTTAAGCGAGAGCATAGCTGGAATGAGAACTCCTGATTGACGGTTTAGTAGACGGTTACGGCTTGCGACAGAGGACTCTATTTATTACTGACTGTCAGATAGATACTCTTTGATCACATTGCAGACATACTGAGCTTGTTCATCAGAAAGAGAAGGATATGTTGGGAGACCAAGAACTGTATGCGCTGCCTTGTGAGCGTTGGGAAAACCATTCAACTTGAAACTATCAGTACAAGAATATCGGAAAGTCCAATTTAGATCGATGTGGTTACGCTGCATATGTTTGTAAAAAGCTCTCTTATCAGTAACCATCAAGGGGAATTGAATCCACGATGGAGAACACTCCCCTGGAATAATAGGGAACTTAACACCACTATGTTCTGATAGCTCTTCTGTGTAGATTTGAGCAAGTTTCCTTCTACGTTCTAGGTTCCAATCTAATCGGTCTAGCTGCAATTTGATCAATATACTTGAAAAGGATGAACTCAAAGAAAGAAATTTAGACGGAATATCACTGTGCGGAGATATCACCTCAAACATCCGCTCATTACGCAAAGTTCGATACCCAGACAATACTATCGGGTAGACCCAAGAATTCGTAACCGTTTTCCAGACGAGAGTCCTGACAAACATACGCCAGCCGTTTTCGCGAGTAATACCTTCCGACTTCAAGAGAAAGTCAATATTGCGGGCTAGTTCATCATTGTTAGTGAGAAGAGCCCCTCCCATCCCCCCTGAGATTACTTTTGTACTATGAAAGCTAATAATACTAGCATCGCCAAAGACACCTAAAAGTTGCCCTCTATACCTGGCACCGATAGCGGCAGCGACATCTTCCACAACCAACACGTTGTGGTGTCTAGACACCTGTAAAATTTCATCAACATCACATGGTATGCCAAACTGGTGAGTAACCAAGACTACTTTAGTATCAGATGTTATAGATTGCTTGAGCGTATCTGCTGTCATATTCAAGGAGTTGTAATCAATATCAGCAAATACAGGGCGATAGCCAGCATAAAGTGCAGCTTCAGGCACCGCTATGCAATTATAGGCTGGCATCACTACATCACCAGGGCGATTGAACGCTCTTAACAAAGCATATAAGGCTACTCTTGCTCCGCTAAAGAGGAAAACGTGCTTAACTTTATAAAGGTTTGCCAGACGAAAACGCAAGTCGCTAACGAGGTGATCTGTTTGGCACTTGCTCAGGCTTTTAAGCAAGTCAGAATAGGTATACGTTGGTGCATATCGGGGTATCATTTTCAGACTAATTGGACACCAGTTTCTTAATTAGCCCATGATAGTGTTCTGCTGCTATCTGTCTGGAGTATTTCCCAACAACAAAATTCCTGCCGCACTCCCCCATTTCAACACGTAAGGGATCATCTTCATGCAACTGCATGATCGCTTGAGCTAACTCATCTGCGTTCTCAGGTTCGATGCATAAGCCACAGCGTGCATGTTCAAGAAGGTGTCCAGTTTCCGTATCCCGATTTACCGTTGCAATTATTGGTCGTCCACTCGACATAATTGAGTATGTTTTTGATGGCACTGACTCAACTACGATGCTACGCTTTAGCGAAACCAGGCATGCATCTGCCAGCGCATAAACAAGCGGTACATCCTCACGGGGTTGAAATGGAAAAAAATAGACATTACTTAGATTCATGTCTTCTGCCATGCTCTCTAAATTTGATTTTGCTGCACCTTCCCCAACCAGCACAAACACTATTCTCGTATAAGCTATTAGCAATTTGGCAGCCTTGAGCATAATCTCTAGCCCTTGTGAAAAGCCAATATTCCCAGCGTATAAGACTACAAATTTACCTAATAGCCCCCACTTTTTGCGAAGATTGTTTTCCCTAGGCAACGGATGAATGAACTCCACATCAACGCAAGCTGGTATAACCGTAATCTTTTTTTGTGAAACACCTTTCTGAATAAGATTCTCTTTAAACCCATCCGACAGAACAGAGATTTGAGCTGACCGTTCATAATAAAAACGCTCTATCCGGCCTATCAAGTTAACCAATCGTGGAGATGTAAGAACTCCCAACCGCACAAGCACATCTGGATAGATGTCATGAACAATATAGATAAATGGTACTCCTGGAATAATCGATGCTACTAGTAATGGTAACCCGCTCCAAAGTGTTGGGGCATCGGCCAGTACGATATCTAGTTTTTTTTTACTAGGAAAGTCGCAGCTGCAGAAGATAGATTAAATGATGCATGGTATAGCAATCTTTGCCAGAGTACGCTCTTCGGTACAGCATATATATAGGTGCGCAATATACGTACGCCATTGAGTATCTCTTCTTGATAAAGCTTTCTTGAAGGTTGGCGTTGTGTGTGAAACCCATTGTAATGGGGAAATCCTGTGATAACTGTTACATCATAACCAAACTTCTGAAGATCCTCACACAATGCTGTGTAAATCGGTGCACTTGGGCCAAAATCAGGAGCATATTGGGGGGTAATAACCAACAAATTAGTACGTGTCATATACAATATCTCAAAAACTCTGCTATCTGGTTGATGGGCTATGAGTACAGCTAATTTCCTGAAATGAGATCATCATACAAGTTTGAGAGCTTGCCAAAAAAAACATCAGATTTAAAAGTTGATCTTACCCGCCTTGCCGCAGCTTCGCCCAATCGCGCTCTTTCAGCTTTGTTTTGCAATAAATAACATATTGCTTCTGATAGTGCAGTTGGATTCCCCGGTTCCACAAGCAGACCAGAAACACCATTCTCAATTTGCTCCTTTGCACCCCCTATATTAGAGGCGATAACTGGCTTCCCCACCGACATCCCTTGTAAGACTACACCCGGAAAAGGATCAGGAATAATTGAGCAAAAGGGAACTATATCGGAGGCAGCCATGATTTGTGGAATATCAGTCCGGTAGCCAGTAAATATCACTTTTTCCTGTATCACCAATTCACATGGTAGGTCTTTTAACCTTGCCGCATATTCTGCGTGATGAACACCTCTTATCTCTCCTCCAACGATCATAAAACGCGTATTGGGAAAGGAAGCAAGTACGTTTGGTGCTGCCCGAATCAGCACTGCATGCCCTTTCCATTCATGTAATGCTCCGACTAATGTTACAAGAAAGGTGTCTTTATCAAGATTAAATTCTTTGCGTATCGAATCGCCATTGACACCGGGATGAAATTGGTTTGGATCAGGTCCAGGATTGTGTATTATCAAAACTTTGCTCGTATCGATCCCTTGCCGCAGGAATATATTTTCATAGACAGAACCGGAGACACAGATAATTGCATTTGAGAGCAACACCGCCAGTCTGGGGAAACCCTGCTTCACGATAAACGGGAAGGGGAGAAAAGCACGGATGTGACAAACACATGGTACTCTGGCAATTCTCGCTGCGACAGCGGCAGAGAGATCAAGCACCTCATTAACATGGACAATTGAAACGTGCTCCTTACGAATGATATCCACATACCTGTAGACGCTCTGTGCATTGTAACGAAAATAGTTGAAGTGATACCTTAGGGATTGATGAAGTCTGGGTCTTGGAAATCGTAGCATATAAACTTGATTACGTTCTTCATCTAACAATAAAGCGGGAGGAGTGTTCTCTTGGGGCAAAACTAAGATTGAATCATAACCCCGCTTTTTGATTTCACGACTCATGTATAACAGACTTCTATAAGCTCCACTTTGTGGATCCGCGTCAGCTGTCGTGTATAAAATTTTTTGCCTGTTGAATTGATTCTTTTTTTGCCCTCGTCTCTTTGATCTTTCGTATGCTTTGACGATCTCGGCTGATCGCCTTACACACAATGTCTCATTTCTATTCATCGGCCACATCAGTCAACCCGTAAAGGGTACTGTAGGCTTTTATTGCGTTCTCCAGGACAAATGGCGTCCTGGCAAAGTTCGCTTGCAATGAAGCTCGGTCAGCCGATATATCTAGCGCCGTCAAGATATGCTTGGCGTGTTTCTCAGCGTCGTAAGGTGGAGCCATAGATATGGAAAAAGGGAAATATTCCGCTATCTCCTTAATTGGAGGAATATCACTGGCTACAACGGGTAACCCGGCAGCTAAAGATTCCAGGAGCGCCCCAGGCAGTCCCTCCCATAGAGAGGGAAAGAAAAAAACGTCAGAAGCCAGCAATAGTCGAGGAATATCTTTCCGCACTCCTGGCATCACACATATATCTTGTAGACCGTAAAGGTTTATCAAACCGGTGATTTCATTATAGAGCTCGCCATCACCAACTAAAAGTAACCGAATGTTTCCAAAATTCTCGTGAACCAGGCGAGTTGTTTCCACAATGGTCCTATGATTCTTTTGTTGTGTGAAACGAGCCACATTGATCACTATCCGGCTATCAAATGGCCAACCAAACTCTTCGGGCAAACCACGGCGATCAACCGCGACTTGGAAAGAGGACGACGTCAGTCCATTGTAGATTACCCGACAGTCGACTGAAGACTGCCAGCTTGGTGGAAATGAATCATCCAAAGCAGAGCGCGACACTGCGGCTACATGAGTAGCCGTGCGCCTGATCAATGTGCGCATGAGCCAAATAAATAAAGAATTAGATGTTAGTCCCCCATATTTTTCAGGCGAGTTACGCCAGTTCGCAATTCTTACAGGTACCTTGTGCATCTTCGCCAAGGTCAGGATCACACCACTAAACAGATTAGGGAGGCTGTCCACAACATCATATTGTTGTTCATAAAATAATCTTGAGAACTCCCACAGGAAGCCCCGAGACCGGATCGGAATATGATAAATCGTGCTTCCAATTTCCTCTATTTCTTCAGAGAAATTGCCTGGATGACGACTAAGATTGCAGACATCGAATTGCACTGGATATCGCTGGTGCAATGCACGACAAACTTCAAGAGTGCGCAATTGCGCCCCACCACGCTCCAGGCTGCCAAAAACTAATAAAATCCTTCTCATCCTCGCCCTTGATCATGTTGACTTTTTGCATTTATCTTATCTATTATTAGTTTATTTTTATCTGCAAATCTATCAAGAAATATAGACGACCCATAGACCAAAATCCATCCCCACAAGATCATGCGCACTACTTGCGACGAGTTGTTCCTTGTCCAGATTAATAGTGTCATCATTGTTATTAAGGAAAATACCAATTTTTTCGAGCTCATACCCTCAGATAGCAAGCGCCACCACAAACTTGGCAATACCCACCCTAATATCGCATATATGGCAATGACACCAAAAACTCCAAATTGTAGGTATGCTTCAGCAACTTGCAGATATCCCCAACCAGACCGTTCAGAATGTTGCTGGAAACTTTTTTGGACCCAGTCATTAGGTGACCACGCAATAAAATCTAGATTTAAATAAGAAAATAATATGCTTGCAAAAGGTATAGCTAAAACAAGAGACCTAAGATAATCAAGGCCATACCGGTAAGGTTCACTATCTGGCACAAGCAAAATTGTTCCCACTAACGTTTGGTAACTGGTTGACATATCTTCTGCCAATGCGAATATCGGAGAGACTCCTGAGTAAGGGCCTTCCTCTAATTGGTTGGTTGCTGATTTTATCAGCAATTCCCCAGACCATTTCTTTATTGGGACGCTACGCAGGTTAGCCATAGTCGGAACCAAGATAGCAACTAAAGCAACGGCTATAATAGGTTGTCTCCAATCTATGGATATATCCAGAAAGTAATTGGCAGTTGACGTTAGTAATAGTAATGTTAAAAGCGTCGTCCGGTTTCCCGTTAGTAGCATAATACCGAAAGCCGGAATATATAGCAAAAATGTGCGAACATACATACGCCGGTTCTTACTTGTTCCAATCAGAATTAGCAAGGACCACGGCAAAAACCACTGTAGCAAGGCACTCATCAGTATAGGTGTTTGGTTTAACCTCCTAGAATCACCATAAGCTCCGTACCCACCTGAAAAGATTAAATCAAATGTGCCACTAGATATGCCTAGAAAGATGATAACTACCATGGAAGTAAAATAAATAATAATGCCCAATTTCCTTAGCGTATCAATGTGCGTGGGAATAATGTGGTCTACTCTTTTTGATGAATTTTTGGTATTTGTTATTGCAGAGAGAAAAGCTCCAATCATGAACGATGAAAATGCCAACATCACGATAGGCATCGCTCTCCTTATCCCTTCAATATTCACAAACGACCAATGGCGAAACGCCTCAAGGCCATCAAATAGATAAAGAATAAGCGAACTCGTTGTATACATAAAAGTAACGCCCATAAATATAATAGGGAAAGAAAGCAATGGTAAATCTATGATGAACCAAACAAGCCATATGGACATTAATGAAAACAATACAGTCACTAACACAGAAGTGCCCATATCCATTATCGGTAAAGGTTTACCTTGTAGTACGAACCAACCTAGTAAAACCGTACAGCCGATACAGAAAAGTAATGAGGAAACGCTTATATTTTGACGCAAACTAATGTATTTAGAATGATTTGCGCCAATATTCCCCTTTTTGTTTTTAACCAGGAGAATACCAGAAAATATCAAAACAACAAGTATCCCCATTAACCACAACAAGACGTTCGCAACTGTGGCAATCCAATAACCACCCGCCAGACTGAGTAAAAGAATTGTCAGTACGATAAAGAATAGTTTGCTTGGACAACTAGCAATATTTTTTATCGAGATACGCATATCAACGCTCACTTAATCGCAACAAATTCAATGCCAGCAAAGTTTGCTCCAAGACGCCCCAAGAATTTAGCAAGTGGGCTGAATTTGATTATCTGGTATCGCCGCTCAAGGCGGGCCGGGGTTAAGTGAATCACTCGAGTGGTGTGCTTACGCAGCATTCCTAAAACTTGTGAAGGAGTCAAGTAGTTAATGTTGCGCAAGTAGTCGAATTCTTCACTGGTCTTATTCGTTTTGGCAAAGTGATCAATGTATGGCTTTCGTAGCCATATTGGGAGTAGTTGTGGGTATATTAAACCTATGTGACCTTCTCGTGGATACCATTTATTGGGAAGTTCGCCGTAAACCAATCCGCCTGGCTTTGTCACCCGGAACATTTCGTTAATAGCTAATTCTGGGTCATTTATATGCTCGAGAACCTGAAATGATGTTACGACATCAAACCTATTGCTATCAAAAGGTAATTCCGCGGCAGCTCCTTGATGAATCTGCGTTTTCTCATCCACCAGTAACTTGGCAATTTCCACAACTTTCGGTCGGTACTCAAGCCCATGCTTTCTCCAGGATACCGGTAGACCACGAAGAAACCTGCCTGTGCCACATCCAACATCCAACACGGTTTCTGGTTCATAGCCCAGCAATTCTATAAATAATGCTTGCAACTTATCGCTGTTTAGTGGTGCCATCAACCCGGCAATTTTGGCTTCTTCATTTTGTGAGGAGTAATCCTGATGATACTTTCGCAGGCAAGCTCGAAGCAATTTGTCAACTGGCGCAGATTTTTGTGCTAAATCCTCATTTGTCATACCTTGGTCTCCCTTGCCACACCACCAGACCACTATTTCCCCAAAAAGTGGCATATCCTCTTCTTTGTCAATGTAGGTGGAGAAACAACAGTCAAGTACACCGTGGTTCCAAAGAAGCTACCGGCAATTTACATCAAACCACATTTGAAACACTAGAAGCAACCATAGTTTTTGACTATGATCGTCACATCCTGAAAAAAACTGCTTAACTTGAGTATGAACGTCCTGTACGTTGAATATCCCCTGAATGGCTAATGACTCCGAACTGAGATAGTGCTCAACAGCAGGTTTCAATTCACATCGGAGCCATGATGAAATTGGTACAGAAAATCCGTGCTTCGGACCGTTAGTCAACTTGTCTGGAATGTAACGACCAAGCACTTTCCTGAGAATGTACTTTGTCACCCCATTCTTGTACTTCATTGAAAAAGGCAATTCGAGGCTAAATTCCACGATACGGTGATCCAGCAGTGGAACACGATCCTCTAAGGCTACCCGCATACTGGCTCTATCAATCTTAGTTAAGAACTCATTAACCAACATGGTTTGTATATCATAAAAACCAGTGTTCTCGAGTTCCTTAGGATGCAAATCGAAATAATCACTTGCATTTTTATTATATCTTTCCCAGCTCATTTCAGTTTGAGTCAAATCGGTAATGTTAAGTAACCTCGCAACCTGCTTCGAGCGAAAAGGGGATAGCAACGCACTGTAAAGATCAAAGGGCGAATCAATACACGGTAGAGAAGCTAACAGTTCGGCATTTGGATGCGGAATAAACGAAAGTACTGATTGGATCGAGTTGCGGGTGAGTAGTCGAAAGATTGGTAAATATTTCCTTAATTTTGCATAACGTATATAGTGAGTATAGCCCCAAAACAGTTCATCGCCGCCATCTCCCGACAAGGCGACCGTCACATGTTGACGAGCGAAAGCCGAAACCAACATTGTAGGCACTAAGGAGGAGTCGCCAAATGGTTCATCAGCACATTTGACCGCCTCATTGACAAGATTCAACACATCATCACCAGCAACGTAGTGCTCGTAATGTTCTGTTCCAAGATAAGCAGCAATTTGCTTTGCAAAGGGAGCCTCGTCAAAGGCTTTTTCGTGGAATCCAATTGTAAATGTTTTTATAGGACGATTAGAGAGAGATTGCATAATGGCAACAATGGTACTAGAATCGACCCCACCGCTCAGCAAGGCCCCCAGTGGAACATCGCTCAACAAGCGAAGTTGTACACTATCTCTTATCAACCGGTCGAGTCTGTCAACTAACTCATCTTCCGTTGCACCTACAATTACTTGCCGCTTCTTTAGCAGATCAAGAATTGACCAGTAAGTTTGAAACCGAATTCCCTGGGCTGATACGATCATTGAGGTGCCAGGTTCCAACTTGTAGCATTTTTCGAAGATCGCCCGCGGTGAAGGTACCTGTCTATGCATCAAATATAAAACTAATGCATTCTTATCGATCTGTCTTTCACAATAAGGGAATTCGCGAAAGGCCTTTAATTCTGACGCGAATGCAAAATGCTGCCCATCCCAGAAGTAGTATAAGGGTTTGATTCCTAGCCGATCCCGATAAAGGAACAATTCTTCTGTGACTTGATCAAAGATAGCCATGGCGAACATGCCAATAAATCGGGATACAGCCTCTTCCTTCCAATATGCAAATGCTTCAAGGATAGTCTCTGTATCTGAACTGCTTCGGAAGGTTAATCCAGGTCGTTCCTCTAACAAAGCAAGCCGGATAGTCTCGTGGTTATATATCTCACCATTGAAGACGATTACATATCGACCATTTTGCGAAAGCATTGGTTGGTGCCCGGCATCCGATAGATCCAAAATTGCCAGTCGTTGATGTCCCAGTCCCCAAAAACTTTCGTTGGCGTTATAAGTCTCATTGTCTCCACCAAGATAGATACCGCTATCCTCTGGTCCCCGATGAGCTATACAGACATTCATCTTTGCCACCACAGAACGCTGTAGGCGAGATCTGTTAACATTAAAATAACCATTAATACCACACATTTCTACAAAGCATCCTTTATGTAATAATCAACCAAACTTAACAGACTCTGTCACCAAACGAATACGTCGCCATATGTGTTTGCGCTGGTCACTCGACAAGCTGATATAAAAGGCTAGTAGTGATACCACAACCAGTGTCATCCCAACCGAAAGAACAAGGCCAATCCAGGTATTTACGGTAAGAAAGCCATTTACGCTGAATCCCAACCCAAACAACAGAACAGAAGTAAAAGCTGCCCTTGGCACCCTCTTAAGTTGCGAAAGTAATGAATCTCCAAGAAAACGGCCAATAAGCCAGGGATAACCCAGACTGAGAATAGAATGGCCAATTATGAAACCCACACATACGCCTGTAATTCCCAAATTGAAAACTCCTACAAGTATGCCGGAAAAAACCAGGGAGACCGCGAATGATAAACCTCCCATCAGTACCTTGCGTCGCAAATTGAGGGTAAGATCGATTATACTAGCATCATTCCGGATTAGAGCGAACTGAGTCACCATCAGTATGATAAGCAGGGTTGAAGTAGACCCGGCATAGTATTTTGCGCCCACCCATAATTGAATAAAGGACTGGTTCCAGAGAAGTGTCGTCGTCCCTACTATAGATGCTATGAGCCATGTGAGTGACATAATCTCACTCCGCAAGCGAACCGCCTTCTGGAGATCTCCAGCACCAATGATACCCCCGAGACCGGGGGTAATCCCGAAAACCAAAGTACCCACAAAACTCATCAGAGACTCAGGGACATACTTTGTGAGCGAATAGGTAGTTACTAACTCCACTGAGGCAAACACGCCTAAAACAATAATGTCACTGGCTATCATCAATTGATTAATCACATCCCAGACAATAAACCATCCGCTCAGGCCAAGAAACTGACGTACAGCTTCAAACGAAGGACGGGCAATCCCAAACCAGGGAACATACGCACGGACAACTTGCAGGAAAAATATACCCGTTAGAAAGGTGATGGTCAGATTAGCAGTGGCTATGCCAATAAGCCCTGTATCAAGGTACAGAGCCAGAGCGGTAAGCCCGCCTCCAACTAATACTAAAACGGCAGAAAGTCCCATGCGCTTGTACCCCATGTTTTCGCCCTGGAGCACTGCTTGTGGCACGCTGGACAAAGTCTTCATAATCAAATTAGCCACAAGTAACCCTCCGACTAGACGAATGCTCCAGCTGTATTCCATAGGAATCTTAAGCAGAGAAGGGATGAACCAGGTCAGCAAACCTCCAATTATTATCAACACCGGCAAGAATAACAACCAAACTATGATGGTACTACCTATACTTTGGCGCTTCCTCTCGTAATCGGCTGAGGCTTGCTGATTAGCAAGGGACCATGTCAACGCAAATGTAGGACGTCCACTCGCTGCGGAAATATAGCTAAACACACGCAATAAAATCTGCCATATACCATATAAATAACCGCCCAAACCGGCAACCAGGATAGGATTAATAATAAAACCAACTATTAAACGCGATCCATACTCAACGGTTGCAGCCAGGGCATTCAGATAAGCCTTTCTAGTCAGACCCTCATCTGATAGCCATCTCGAAAAAAACTTAAGGTTTCGAATTGTCTTGAGTCTTATCATGACCACACTGGGAACGTAACCGTCAAGCAAAGCTATGCTTAGACTGAAAAACTAAGATACCCTTAAGTGAAATACAGACAAAACCATAAGATTGCCCAATATCCGTATTTCTTATCTGTGTTTACAAAACCCGGCTTCGTTCAAAATCATACTCCTACGCTTTTGTTCTAAAATTTGATAGACTTTCTGAGAAGGTTCGGGCAAAAAAGGTTGTAAGAGCGACTCTAGCCACCTGAATCTGTAACCTGTACTCGCATGGGAGCGATACAGAGTCGGGTCTCGAAGATCCATCAATTCTCTGTCTACAAAACTTTCAAGTCGATTAAATTCTGCTGGATCTTGCATCAAGTGCCTATGGCTAATCACTATTGCAGGCACATTAAATAGTTCCAGATACTTCATGATACTAAGATTATAAAAAGTCCAAACATGCAATAATCGAAAATATCTGGGGATGTTAAACATCCGCCACCCAACAAGATGATACCGTTGCAAAAGCTCTTTATAGTCACGATATATAATGATCACTTTGTGCTGTGGTAGAACTTCATGCCACAAATGGTAAGTCAAACAAGTACGTGGGTCTTTGAAACCCCAATCTTTGTATTTCTCATCAAGATCTTGAACCAATCGTTCCATCTCTTTTTGTTCTTGCAATGGGAGTTTCGCAGGAAGTTTACGAACGATTGAGAGGCTGTCTTGATTCGGTGCGTATCCAGCCTGATTAACTTCCGGTAAAAATGATTTCTGCTTATGAAAACGCGCCGTGTGAATTAAGCTTCCTTCTAACAACCGCCTATTTATAGCAACGACTCGGTGGCGTTCGTATTGATTACCATCATCATAGGTCATGCCAACATCAAAACTCCCCATATTAACACCAGACAAATGTAACATCTGGCCAATAAGAGTTGTGCCTGATCCATGGGATCCTAAGACTACAATAACCATGTCAATGAATCCTTCCGTCGAAGTTAATCTATAAAATAGACATTATTGGTATAAGCTTTAGCCACCCATGCCTGCAATCGGAACACAGGCAACGGGGGGTTGCACTCAATACGTTGGTTGTGAAGGACACAAGCAACTTCCATGGACAAGTCTTAAAAGCCTTCTTTGGTATTGAGAAACGTATCTTTGACAATGCGACAGCGCTTGAAGCCCGCCATCATGCTCTCGCGCAGGGTGCGGTAACCCGCCTTGCCCTGCCCGCGGCCGATGTGGTAGAGTTTAGATAAGTTGGCTGCACGAATGGCGATGTCTGACATGTCACACTATGTCTGCAAAAGTTTTTCCATGCGCCGGAAGGTACAGGTGCCGCTGGACAGAGAACATAAAGACAACCAGCGCAAAGGAGAATATAGGCATGGACTGTTCTATTCGGTTAGGGTGGTAAAATTGCACAGAGATTTCCCCTTATCAGGAGATTGCATATGGATACTCACGAACTGGTCATCGAGATGAAATTGCTTGAACGCCGTTTGACGCTGTACGAAGAAAAGTATGGCGTTCTCAGCGAGGATTTTTATACCGCACTCACATCCGGCAATCTGGCGCGCTATGATGAATATGACGAAACCCGCACCGATTTCAGCCGCTGGAAGGGCATCTACGAAACGTGGCTGCGACGCAAACTTGCCTACACCGAAGCGCTGAAGCAGCAGGGATTAACCAATGCATTTCGTTTTCAGCCTTCTTACTGATGATCGGACAGCCCTTAAAATCACTTGCCGGGTACAGCCGATTCCTTACCGAGGCGCTGGATCACCCTGATGTCGAACATTCCACCCTGACAGTTTGGTCGGACAGCCCATACACCGGAATTGCAGAAGGGGATATTTTCTTCACGTACGGTTTGCGGCTTCGGATAAGGGAAGAACTGGATTTTGAGGTTGGAATCATCGCGGCTTATGGGTATGAGGCATATCGGGGAGATGAACGCTTATACTGGTACGATGACTTTCCGCATCCAAACGATTCAACATTGGCATCAACGTTTCCCCATCACAAGCATACTCCTCCTGATATTAAACGGCATCGCGTGCCGGCGCCAGAGATAAGTTTTAATCACCCCAATTTACCTGTGTTGATCCGAGAGATTGAAGAACTGGCGAAGACGGAAAATTCTTGAAATGCCTCACACCACATCTGCAAAATTCTTTTCCATGCGCCGGAAGGAGCAGGCTGCGCTGGCCAGGATCTCGCGCAGGGTGCGGTAATCCGCGATGCCTTGCCCGCGGCCGGTGTGGTAGAGTTTAGCTAAATTGGCTGCACGAATGGCGATGTCGGACATGGGGTAGGCTGAGGACGGAGGGAGGAGACGGAGGACCGAGGACGGGGGACGGGGGATGAAAGCGCCTCTTGTTTGACAATTCTCGCTATATCGCTTTATACTGTAACTGAATGTTCAAACTCTCAAAGGAGTGCATACAATCATATGGACGACCAACTTCGACAGCGAATATACATTGACCCCAAGGTCATGGTCGGCAAACCGGTCATACGTGGAACGCGCATCCCGGTTGAGTTAATCGTGCGGATGTTGGGACAGGGTATTTCTGAGCGTGACATCCTGCGGGAATACCCTCACTTGCAGCCTGAGGATATCCGAGCGGCCCTAGTCTATGCGTCTCAGGTGCTGGCTAACGAAGACGTTTTACCGCTCACCACTCCTCTATAACGACCAGCAACCATGCGATTTATCGTCGATGAGTCGACCGGTACGGCGATCGTTGAATTTCTACGCAGTAACGGTCATGACGTCCTTTCCGTTGCTGAGACCATGACTCAGGCTGACGACCAAACAATTTTGATAAAGGCCGTCAGCGAGGATCGAATCCTCGTGACCAACGACAAGGATTTCGCTGAACTTATCTTCCGCAGCGGAGAGGTACATCAGGGGGTTCTGCTGCTTCGGTTGCGTGATGAAAGTCCGTCCAATCGTGTGCATGTGGTTAAGGCTGTCCTGGAGCAGTATGCTGACCGGTTAGTGCTTGCCTTCACCGTGGCAACCGAAAGCAGTGTGCGAATTCGGCCCGGTACCAAGTAAGTATAAAAGCACACCAGAAGATCAATCGCAAGTACATCTATTATCTCTCTTTGTTATCGGTATCACTCCACGACCGTAAATATCTTTCCCAAGCAGCGGTAACCCGCGATACCCTGCCCGCGGCTGATGTGGTAGAGTTTAGATAAATTGGCTGCACGAATGGCGATGGCGCTCATGGGATAGACAGGGGACGGAGGGAGGAGACGGGGGACCGAGGACGGGGGACGGGGGAAAAGATGAAGGATGAAGGAACAGGAAAACGAAAAAGTTAGAGGACGATCAAAGCCCCAACCATTCTCGCAATGATTTTTCCAAACTTCGAGAGTCCTTTGCGGACAAATGGCCGATAAATTTGGCAATCAGGCTGGGGTGGATCGTGTAAATGCCACGCTTGACAGCAGTCGGAACATTAAGCCCTGCTTTTCCCCAATCCGCAAGGGCGAATTCCCCCGCTTGGAGAGCTGCCAGTCCGCTGGTTAATGGCACAACAAAACTGTCTTGCGATGGATGAGGAGCATGGACAACAACCGCCGGGCGTACCTTGGTCCCCGATAAATCGGTAAAAGGATATCGGACCAGAAGAACATCACCCCTGGAGTAATTCGGCATAGACGTTATCCTCGTCGTTTTCCCAGACATCAGCGAGCGAGGTTTCACTGGCCGACAACCAGAATTGCGTATCCTCTTCCTCAGGCAACACTGTCACGATGACTTTTGCGCCTTCCGGGAGGGATAATTTTCCGAGCGGTTCTATCTTCCCATCGCGAATCACTGCCCAAACAGTCTGTAACATTTCACACATCCTTTCAGCTTGCAGGTCATCGTCTCTCGCTTCCTGTAAAATCAAACTCATTATACCGTATCCATAAACGTCTGCTCGACGCGATTGAAGATGACACTGCCCAAAAAGACAACGGCGAGCATGAAGCCAAAGCTGTACAGCAGATGACCCGTGTCCACCGTGCCCTCGGTGAGCTCGGTTATACGCGATAGGATCTTGAGCGAGGTACTCTTGCCCGCGCCATTGCGCCCGATGATGCCCACCACCTCCCCGCGCTTGACTTCGAAGGAAACATCCTTCAGCGCCCAGATGGTGTCATCTGCTGCCTCCCGGCCATCACGGCTGAACCAGCGCAGTGGGACTTTAGCCCAGTCCACCATGCTCTCGCGCAGGATGCGGTAACCCGCGATACCCTGCCCGCGGCCGATGTGGTAGAGTTTAGATAAATTGGCTGCACGAATGGCGATGTCGGATATTGGATAGACAGAGGACGGAGGGAGGAGACGGGGGACCGAGGACGGTGGACGGGTGGAAAAGATGAAGGATGAAGGATGAATAACATTACGATTCGCCAAGCCACTCTTCGCGTGTGACGCCAGCCTGTCGAAGGAGGCGCGTCAAAAATCCCACACCAATTTCACCCTCGTGAAGATTGGGAATAATTACCGTAAGATTGCCCCGGCGCATTTGCGGGTGTCGTCCGCCAGCATACGGTCCCTCAAAGCCTAATTCTCGCATTCGCCGTACAAACTCGCGCCAAGATACAGGTTTCAAGCGAGGCATGCGATGAGTTCAAACAGGTTGGGCAATCTTGCTCAAATCAATATCCGCCAAAACGGGAATAGGCAACCCCAAGCGTAATCTAAGCGCGAGCCAGTCGCTCAACGCTTCCCGAAGTTCGCGCCGGCAGCCTTCGAGCGTCTTGTGGCGCGCCCACACGCCCAGAAGAGCGGGAATTTCTCCCCAATATGTTCCTTCCTCTTCGATAATTTCATAGGCGGCTTGTTCCATTGCCTGGTCCATGTAACTGGCTAACATATACTTTCTCCTACGTTCATTTTACTACAACCTTATATTATACCAAACAAG
>Ga0315285_10000230_pt1 | contig 55576 bp, 41 predicted proteins | sample YL17G09_36_MG_FD_203698 | JGI IMG/M metagenome (GOLD analysis project Ga0315285, IMG submission 203698) | Sediment microbial communities from Yellowstone Lake, YNP, Wyoming, USA - YL17G09_36 | ecosystem: Environmental > Aquatic > Freshwater > Lake > Sediment | place: USA: Wyoming | collected... | reverse complement strand
GTACTCGAGGACCTCGTTGCCGCGGTCCATCGCCACGATCTTGACCTTGCCGACGCGGTTGGCCTCGCGGACGGCCGTGGCGGCGCCCGTGCCGCCGGCAGCCTCGACGCACGCGATGCCCGCAAGGTCCGGGTATCTCTGGAGCAGCGACCCCGCCGCCTGGGCCGCCACAACCGGGTCGGACTGCGTGTCGGCCACCTGGACGACCTCCATGCCGGGCGACTGCTTGAGGGCATCCTGGTACCCGCGAACTCGCTCCTCCAGGTTCGACTGGCCCGGCTTGGTCATGATGGCCACCTTGCCCTTGCCGCCGACCAGTGCCGCCAGTTTCCGGCCGCCCTCGAAGCCGGCACGGTAGTTGCCGGTGCCGACGAAGGCGATGCGCTTCGAGCCGGGCAGGTCGGCATCGACGGTCACGACCGGGATGCCCCTTGCGGCGGCCTTATCGACGAGGGCGCTGAGGGAGTTCTCGAACCCGACGACGACGATGCCGTTGGGTTTCCTGGCGATAGCCAACTCAAAGGCGTTCGCCATGGCGTTCATGTCGTAGTCGGCGGGGCCGACGTACTCCGTCCGCACGCCCAGGGCCCTGCCGGCCCTCTCCATCCCCATCTTGTGGTCATAGAAATAGTCGAGGCTGCCCAGGGCCGAGACCTCGATGTAGAGTTGGCCGGAGACATCGCCCTTGCCCTTCTCGGCCGGGGCCGGGTTGCCCTTGCTGCACCCGACGGCGATGAGCGCCGCCGCCAGGACGGCAAGAATCGAGCCAAGCCTGTTCATTCGCGTCTCTCCCTTGTCGGATCCGTTGAGCTGCCGCCCCCGACGGAATTAACCGCGGAGAACGCTGAGGACGCGGAGAGAAGGAGAGTTCAAAACAAGAACATTGGTCATGAGCCTCTTTTTCCGGCCCCGATCTTTCTCTGCGTTCTCCGCGTTCTCCGCGGTTAAATTCTTTTTGCCGGGTGCGGCTAACGGCTACTTTCGCGGATTGCCCTGAACATCGCAAGCAAGTTTTCCGTCGGCGTATTGGCCTGGATGTTGTGCACCGAATCGAAGACGAACCCGCCGCCGTCGCCGAATATCTCGATCCGCTCGCGGACCTCGCTGTAAACCGCTTCGGGCGCGCCGAACGCCATCGTGTGTTGCGTGTCGGCCCCGCCGCCCCAGAACACCAGTTGCCGCCCGAAGTCCTTCTTCAGCCGCCGGGGGTCCATTCCGGCCGCGGAGGTCTGCACGGGGTTCAGGATGTCGAAGCCGGCCTCGATCAGGTCCGGGATAAGGTCCGCCACCGACCCGCACGAGTGGATGAACGTCTTCCACGTTGTCTTCTCGTGGATTCGTTTGTTGACCGCCGCGTGGAACGGCTTGAAGAGGTCGCGGTACGATGCCGGCGAGATGAAAAGCCCCCGCTGCGTGCCGAAGTCCGTGCCCGTCAGGAACACCGCCTGCACGCGGTCGCCCAGGATGGGGGCCAGCACGTCGATGTTCCCCAGCGCGATCTCGCACTGCCTCTGGAACACCTGGCGGACGTAGTCCGGCCGCAGGGCGGTTGACAGGTACCACTCGGCGATGTCGCGGATGCCCTTGGGGCGCTTCATCCATGGAGCGGGCACCAGGGCGATGTCGCCGAAGGCCGTGCCGGGCATCGAGAGGATCGCGCCTTTGTCGGGGCTGCGGTCGAGACGCTCAGCCTCGCGCCGGTAGTAGGCGATCTCGCGGTCGCCGAACGGGGCGAACTCCTCGAGGTTGTCCGCCGGGTCGAGGCGGCCTTCGTCGATCGGCGGCTGGCGGACGATGCTGTCGAAGAACCAGCCGCCCTGGGGCATCCGCCCGCTCGGCGGGGCCGAGAGGTCGCCCTCCGGGTGCATCAGGAGGTCGCCGCCGGCCTCGGTCGTCACGTTGAACTGCTCCGGCACGAGCACGGGCGTGCCGTCGAAAAGGTCGAACGGTTTCCAGCCCGCGTTCTCGAACCCGAAGAGGGTGGTGCGGCCCAGGACGCCCACGACGTCGATGCCCAGGGCCTGCCCGAGCGCCTCGTCGATCTCGCCGAGCATCTGGTACGGCTCGATGACCTTCACGCGGAAGGTCGTGTCGCCGAGGATCGCCCGCCTGAGTCTGCTGACGGCGGCCGCGTGCATGCCTGTGACGGCGGTCGATCCGAAATCGACGCACACGCGGTCGGGCTGCCGGTGGTCGAGCGTGGCCTGGAGTCTCTGCCTGGAGTTCATTGCGGCGGCCTGCTCCTTCCGGTGACACTCCACTTGCCCGAACGGCTGGTTCGACCTGTCGCCCCGCGGCGCGCCCCTCCCAAGCCCTGCCGAATGCGTCGCCCGATTGTACTGCCCGCCCCGCCGTTTCGCCAGCGCCTTCGCGCCCATTGTATATCGCGTCAATTATAGGGGGTTTCTTCCCCTCCCCGGGTGGCATGCCCACGCCGCTGTACGCGTGGGCATGCGAGCGGCTGCGGCGCAGCGCATGCCCAGGCAAACGGCGGCCTGGGCATGCCACCCCGTAACGGACGCAGTACCCCATTGTATACGGTGTCCGTCTTTGGCCGCAACCTTTGGGCACTGCGGCGGCTTGTACCAGCAGTGGCCGATGGGACCGCGCCGGGTGGGTATCCGGATGAGGCGAGAGGCTGTTCCGCTGGACCCTGAAGGTGCCGGGTCCATTGAGACTGAATAGGGTTTTTAGCCCGAGAGGGCTCTGGCGCCAAGACGCGGAGGAAAAAAAGGGCGGCCGGAAACACGCGGTCGCCACGGCGACCGCACAAATGTCAACGGGTGTCAATGGAGCCGGCGGGGGGATTCGGACCCCCAACCCCCGGTTTACAAAACCGGTGCTCTGCCGTTGAGCTACGCCGGCCTAACCTCCGCTAACTCAAAGACTTACAGCCGCAGCCATAATGCCAAATTTTCGCAACGACAACCTTGACGACAACCGAGTGCTGCGTTATACTGCTTTTGTGAGGTTCGCGAGTCTCGGTCAACGTAAGGAGTATCGTCATGTCCGTTCGCCAATCGTTACGCAGTCGCAGAGACAAGCCTGCCAAACCCACCCCTTCGTTTCCCTTGACCCCACACAACAACGGTCAGTGGTGCAAGAAGATCCGCGGCAAGCTGCATTTCTTCGGCGTCTGGGATAACCCCGAGGCCGCTCTCCAAAGGTACTTGCGTGCAGCCGCAGATCTCCACGCCGGCCGACAACCACGCCCATGTACCTTATCGGAAGAAGGCCCTACAGTCAAGCAGTTGTGCAACCATTTCTTGACCTACCAGCACCGACGGTCCCAGACAGGTGAGATCGGCCTCCGTTGGTTTGAAGACTGTCGCACCGTGCTGGAGAGTTTCGCGCGCTTCATCGGGCCAGGTCGCCTCGTCTCCGACCTTGCCCCGGACGATTTCCTCAGGTACCAGCAGAAACTCGTCCGAAACGGACTGACCAACCGAAAGGGTATGGGCGTCCATGCTCTGACGCGAACCATTACGGTGGTCCGTGGCCTGTTCAAGTACGCCTATGAGATGAGCCTGACCGACCATCCCATCAGATACGGCAAGGCATTCGAGCGTCCATCGGCCACCCGCAAACGAAAAAGCAGACGCGCCACCGAGTTAGCCAATGGCAAGCGTCTGCTTGACGCTTCTGAGGTCCGCACCTTGTTAACCGCGGCCCGGGGTCCACTTCGTGCTCTCGTCCTGCTGGGTATCAATGGTGGCTTCGGCAACACGGACTGTTCCAATCTGCCTGTTTCTGCGGTGAACTGGAAAGAAGCCATCATCGAGTTTGACCGCCCCAAGACAGGCGTCGAGCGAGTTGTACCGCTCTGGCCGGAGACCCTCCTGGCCCTGCAAGAGGTCCTGACGGCCCGCCCCAGGCCAGCCGGCAAAGAAGTTGAAAAGACGCTCTTCCTAACCGCCTCCGGCGAAGCTCTGATCCGACAGCGCGTCCACCGTGCGGAAGATGGCAGCGTTGAGAAAATAGTCACGGTTGACTCCGTCGGGGATCAATTTGATCGTCTCCTCCGTGAACTCGGCCTCAAACGAAAGGGCATCGGCTTCTACACCCTCCGGCACACCTTCCGAACCTGGGCTGACGAGGTACGCGACCAACACGCCATCCACCGTATCATGGGCCACACGATCCCTGGCATGTCGGGCATCTATGTGGAGGAGATCTCGCTGGACCGGCTCCGGGCGGTGACGGAACACGTCCGCCATAAACTCTTTCCGCCCGGGGACGCTGTTTCTAACCAACCCACGGCCCACGCTACCTGATGAACTGGATAACGTCGGTAGCTGCGTCGGTCCTGACCTTCGGCGAAGGAGGCAGCGGCAGCGGACTCGCCCGGCCTTCGAGGAACGCTTCGAGGCTTTCCACGGAAACCCTCCAGCAACGGCGACGCGAGACCAGAGTCGACCGACTGCCAACGTTCACCGCCCTCAGGTTCCCATTATGAATCCACCGCTCAACTGTGTCGCGGGAGACGCGCAAGTGACGGGCAACCTCACCGACAGTGAGCCACCGTGATTCCCGTTCTGTTTCCCTAGTCACGGACATCGTCTGGCACCCGTTTTCCTGCACATCGTCGTCGGCCGGTCTTGCGGTGTCACTCGCCCCCGATGGTGATACCGAGCGTAAGTAAGACCCTCAGACGCAAATCCCCTCCGCCCGCCTAAAGGCCACTTCGCGTGCACTAATCGCTTTGCTAACCGATTACACCACAACGACTTATATTGTCCGCACGGGGCGACAGTTTCCGTTTCCGCACATTTGCGTCCGCATTTACGCGCGCTTTCCGCGCACGGCTACGCACGCCACAGGCGTCAGAACCAGAGGCCGTCCTCGCTCGTTCAGCCGCTCGAACCTGGCGACCCCCGCCGCCTCCAGTTCCGCCACGATCTGGTCAATGCGCCGGCGGCTGGTGATCCCGAGCCGTTCGACGACCGACGCAAGCCTCACCGGTTTGCCGGCCGCGCGATGGTCCGCCATCGCGGCCTCCAAGACAGCGCGAGCCGACGAAGACAGGGCTGGACCTTTCACATCTTGTCCGCCGAACAGAGTCCGCACCTCGGCCTCCGTCGGTTCCCAGACCTTCGACAACGGCGGCCGGACCGCGACCCGGACAACGCCCCACTCGGCGTTCTGGATCAGCGCCTCGCCGGTCTTCAGCGACGACAGTTCGTATCCAGCCCCCAGGTAGTTGGCTGCGTATTCGCTTTCGGCGCTGCCGTTGGCCATGAAAACGTGCGTCGCGACGTTTTCGCGGACCGAGGCCATGCTGTAGGAAAAGTCCCGGCTCGACTGGGAGATCGCCAGGAGTCCGATGCCGTACTTGCGGCCTTCCCTGGCGATCCGGTCGAGGGCCAGTTCGACTTTTTCGGCCCACTCCCGGGCCTCATCCACGACGCCTTTCCGGATGAACTGAATCGCTTCCTCGAGCGCGACCAAAAGACGCAGACGCGCCGATTCGCCGACCGCGCAGGCCTCAAACAGGGCATCGAAAATCCTCGAGGCCCATTCACATCGCGCCCGGTCGTCGAGACCCTTGAGGCTCACGACGTGCCGGCCTACGGCGAGTTCTCGGAGATCGGCCGGCAAGGGCTTTCCCAGCCCCTGGCCGATGCCATAGTACGTGAAGTCAAAACTCCTCGCTTGGCTCGGATCCAGGCCGAACTCCCTGTACCGGTCCAGGATCTCGCCTCTGTCTTCCGGCATGAGGAGACCGGTCCATTGGCCCCGCGGGTCCAGGATCACTACGTTCACGTCCTCGCAGGCGGCCGCACCTTCAACGATGACCCGCCCGAGGTAGGATTTGCCCGATCCCGTGCGACCGCTGATCAGCGCGTGGCCCAGCCGCTGGAGGGGCAACTCCCAGGGGCTCGCCTTCTCTCCGTCGGGGTTTATCACGTGGCCTACCCATGTCGGCATGGTGCCTGGCGGGGACGGCGCGGGCGCGCTGCAGCTTGCGGCCGGAACGCGCTCGAGGCGGCTAAGGAAGTTCCGGACAACACGGGCGGAGACGAGTTTCTGCTCATCCTGAACGGCGCCGCCCAGCAATATGTCGCGGTGGGGAAAGACCATGAGTTGTTGTTCAACCGCCCGGCGGAGGGGTTCGAACTGCAGTCCCAGCCGGTCCAGTTGCCGGGGGCACAGGACCCCGCCCGCCCACCGCGTCAGAAGCGAAATGCCCGGCGCATCGACCTCCTCGATGTAGATCTGGAGTTTGCCGCCCTGAAACTTTTGCTGAATCTGATACTGGTGGACATCCCGCAGTTCCTTGACAACGGCCCGCAGAACGTCAGCGAACTCCGTGGCACAGCCGGCGATCTGAACGTTGGAGCAGCAGGCAAACAGGAGACAGGTGGCCGTCCCCTTCTGGAGGTATTCCCTTTCGAGATGTTGCTCCGCCGCCAGCCGCTCGGTCAGTCTCCGTCGTTCGGCCAGGATCGTTTCGATACGGCCCTGGGTCGTGCCGATCCGCTGCCTCAGGCCCCGCTCCAGAAGGGGTGACCGGCCCCGGTCCAGGCGCAAGAGGTCCTCGTCTTGCTTCCTTGCCGCTTGGAGGGTTTCGAGCTCTGACGCCAGTTGATCCAGGCGGTCCGCCACATCTTCCGCGCCCGCCTCAGCAACGCGGCCAACCTGGCGGAACCGTTTCTCGGCAATCCGCTTTCGGGCCAAGCTCGGTGTGATATCGGGAAACGCGGATAGCAGCAGGTGCACTTCGCCGAACCGCGTCGTCAGGTCGGCGTCGAAGGCCGCCAGGTCCCGCGTGTACAACTCGCCCTGCTCGCCCATCGCCTTGAGGCGATAGTACTTCGTGCCCCGGAGCAAGGCCCAGTCCGCCACCGCGACCACCGACACCTCCAACCGGTGTTCCGCATGCCACCAGAGCTCCATCTGGAGGTCACAGGCCAACGTTCCGATCCTCCGGAACCTTTCACCGACCAAGATGTCATGGCAGTAGTCGGCGGCCACGGTCGCTCCCTTCTGTCAACTGCTTGGCAATGCGGGAAAGTTTTCCCGCGACGCGCCACTGGACGATCTGCGCCACCACCCCCATGATCGAGCCGTTCTCGCAAGGGGGCGGCGGGAGAACTTTCAACAGCGCGCCGTAGACGGTCATCAGCCGTTCAAAGGCCACCTTGTCCTCCACCAGGCGGTCCTGATGCGCCAGTCGCTCGTCGAGCAACCTCAAACACGCGTCGCAGACGCTCAGGCCCTTTTCCGCAAAACCCAATCGGCAGTTTCGGCACAGGGGACGGTGGCAGATGGCACAGAACCCTTCGCAGGTGGCACACGTTTGCTGGCCGCACTGGACACATTGGCCGCGGATGTCCTGCACTTTTTCGATCGGCCGCGAACACGCGGGACAGTTGTGGAAGGCCGTGGCCTGGGACTCCTCGACATTCCCCTGCCCGTCATCGGCGACCTCTTCGATGCGTTCGGAAAGGACGCGTCCCTCCAGGTCGGCATTGACGATGCGTCTTCGGATTCTCATGGACCAACTCCTTCCGGTGGAAGTTCGCCAGGGGATACATCATCGCCCAGGCCGAACACCCACCCATCTCCGAGGTCCGAGGACAGGTCCGGTAAGGCTTCGTCAAAGAAAGGCGAGGCCAATTCCGGACCGCCTACGTCCATCGGTGTAAAAGGAGCCACTTCCGGATCAGATTCAAAACCTCCCGGGTCAGAGGGCGGTTCTTTCGGCACCAAAGCGCCCCGCATCTCATCGAACGTAAAGTCGGCCTGAACCCGCAGCTCATTGGGCCGCTGAGCGGAATCGAAAAGACTGGCGGGACCAGACCGGGGGTTGGATCCTTCTGGCATGCGGCCCTGCGGGGCCCTCCCCTGTCCTGGTGGACCCGGATCCGGTTGCGGCACCGACGGCTGGGGCGGGCGCGTCACGGGCCTGTACGCCGGACTGCCCGGTTCGCCTGGCAACTCGTGCATCAGGTGATAGGCGGGTTCGTCCTTCTGGACTTCTGCCCCGCACAACCCGCATCGCCGTGTGTCTGCGACGGCCCCGAGGATGATGGCCGCCGGCACCAGCAGAATCGCGCCAGTGGCCACGGCAGCCAGGGAACCCAGCACGCCGCCGGCGACCGAAAAGGCCGGAAACGGTCTGCCGGTCCCCCCATCCTCTGGACGATGCATCCGCGTCTTACAGCCCTCGCAAACGAACATGGGTCTCCTCCTGTCATAGGTCCCGGTGCGGGTTATCCCGACGGCCGCCTCTGCCGTTCCGCGAACCCGAGAGCACATCCTTTACTCCCCCGGCCAGCCAGCAGGCCACCATGACGAACGCCAGAAGCGCCATCCACCAAGTAGGAAACGCCGTCCCGCAGAAACTGAGGATCAGCGCCGCCCCAACCACCCCTACCACCAATGGCGCCGCCCACCGAAGGATACGGCCGATCAGAATCAACCAGAGCAATGGTTCCATCTCGGTCCTCCTTTCCCAGACGGCCATGGAACGCCAACGTGACGTCGGCCACGCGACCGCACCGCTACCGCGAATCTTCTTCCCTCGTGTTCCTGCGACACGGCTGCTGCCTGGCACCCGACTCCATGCCAGACGAACCATCCTTCAGGCCCGCCGGCGGTATGCCCAGGACTTCCAGCGTCCCGTCAGCCTGCATGCGTATCTCGAAGTCCTGACCAAGCGGCTGGTTCCATGCCTCAACCTGACTGGCGTAACGGCTCGACAGGGCGATGAGCCGCTGGTTGTCAGAGCCGCGCCAGGGTTTCGCGGTTGGCAGGTCCCGTCGATACCTCCCGTCCAGCAGGAGGTCCGCCGAATACAAGAGCCACATCGCGTCCAGCACGACTCCGGAGAGCAGTTCCTCAAGCGTGTAGCCGGAATAGGTCATCACACTCATACCCGCGCGGCGGACCCGCTGGGCGAGGACGCCCAGCGCGCATGCCTGGACGAACGGCTCGCAGCCTGTTACCGTTAGGCCCTCAAGACCGCGCGTGGCCAGAATGCGGTGTTCAAGATCCTCGATGAGCGTCCATTCGCAGTCCACAGACGATGGTAAGTCCGAGCTGTGGCAGCCGGGGCACTGGGGCGAGCATCCCTTGACCCAGAGGACGAACCGTTCGCCGGGGCCAAATGCCCGGCAGCGATCCACCAGGTGCGCGACCTTAACCGCATCCCGCCGTGAAAAGACTTCGGACTTGTGTTGTCTCATCGTACACCCCCGGTCGAAGGGTTTCGTTCTGACCAAAGACCGATGCTTCCCGTCTCCCCGCCGCCCCAGCCCGTCATCTTCAGCTGCGAGCTCCGATGAATCAGCTCCGCCTGGAGCGTCTGGACGTCTACCACGTAATCCGTCTTGCCATCGACTTTGAGGTTCACCTCTTCACTGCCCGGCCGCGATCTGGTAATCAGATTCCCCGTGGGGGAAACAGACGCTCCTTCTTTGTCAGCCGCCAAACCGCACAGGCAGCACGAAGGCAACCGTTCCACTCGCCGGACCACATCGGGCATAAACCCGGCGAGGTGGAACTCCCGGTAGTTCCAGGCGATGGGCCTGTCCATGAACAGCACGTCAAGGGCGTAAACCGCGGCGCCGCTCACCAGCATCAGGATATCCTTGATCGCCGGCGTTCCCGGACAAGGGGCACGATAGTTGGCCAGATCGTCGCGCAGTTTCCGCTCCCGTGGAAAGGCGCAACGCCAGCACGCCTCGCCCGGCTTCTGGACGTACACATAGCCGTTGTCGCCGTTTCCGCTGACCGCTGTGGTAATCAGGGGGATTCCGGCGGCCAGCGCGTAGTCCACGATCCCTTCGCGGGCCAGTTCGTCATCAATATTGCTGATGATGCAATCGATGCGACCGACGAGGCCCGACTCGACCGCCTCAGCGAAGTTCAGGGCGATGCCCGTCACCACCGTTCCCAGGAAACTCTCTGCGGCCAGGTTCTTAGCGAGGCGGATGGCCTTGTTCTTCCAGAGATCGCGCCTGTAGAACTTCTGACGGTTCAGATTGGAGGGCTCGACCGCGTCCTCGTCACACAGGATCAACTTCCCCACACCCTTCCTCGCCAGGCATTCGCCGATGTGAGACCCCAGGCCGCCAGCGCCTACACACAGCGCCGTCACGCGCGACAACGCCTCTTGGGAGAAGCCCGGAATCTTCGACTGCCGGTCCTCCACACCGCCACCATGCGCTCGAATGCGTAATGGTTTACTCTTGTAGGTCTTCTTCTGTTTCCAGGCGGTAAACATTTCTCGCGACCTCCTTGACCCGCTTGCCCACCACCCGCACGTGCGGTTCCATTCTGTTTGCATAGAAACGAACGAACCGATCACGGGAGAAGATGCCGCCTAGGATCTGGCTTCCCGACTTTTCCATCGCGCCCTGGGTCTGGCGGTCCGTGCCGCTGGGCTGCGTGGCGGAAGGGCCATAACCCGGATGGCTGTGGAAATAGGCCAGCGGAAGCATCCCGAAATCACTGAGCCGCAGGAGTTCCGTGGCCAGGGACTCGTTCGACGCCTCGGCACCGGCCACGCCTTGGCGGCTCAACCGGATCGGAACAATCCTCTCCAGCACCCGGGTCCTGGGGAAGACCAAACCTGTGAGGGCGTGCAGGTCTTCATCCTCGGTCTTCGTCAGCACCCGGAAGCAATCGTGGAGCAGCAGGCTGCTGATCACGAAAACAGGCGCTCCGCCTCTAGGGACTAGCACCCGGGGTACGGATCGGGGAGCGGCCGGCAAGGTCGCGCCAGGTTCCGCCGTACCATTCAAGATCCGCTGTAACCGGATCACCAGCAGTTCGTGCCCCAACACGGACACGCCGATTTTGCGCTCACGCAGGCTGGTCATACTCGAATGCCTCCATTAACAGGGTCTCGATGTAAAAAATGCCTGAGTTCAGATCACTCGGTAGTTGGGCGAAGTGGACCCGAAACTTGCCGGGCTTGACCTCCGCGAAACAGGCTCCGTGGGGGCCATTCAGAATCGCACTCGGAACATCGTGGACGTAAAACCCAAAATCATACTGAGATGTCCACTTGATGACGCCGTGGCGCCTGCCCAGCCGAGTCTTGAAGTAGCCGAGGTAGAGATTGCTCTTCACCTGGCGCCAGCCGCGCAGCCTCCAGTAAGGGATGGCGGGGCGCGCCCGCGGGTCGCTCAGAACAGTTACGCTCGGCGCCGCACTGCGAGGCATAACCTGCCCAACCGGTCTCGCCACAGCCGGAGGTGTGTTCGTCCTGACGAGCGCAGCGGGCGGCCTGATGTGTGGTGCAGGAGGCGCGGAAACCGGACGCCTCGGTTCCCGCGCGTTCCTTGCCCTGTCCGGGGCGCTGGCCGGCGGCGTGCCCAGAAACAGGTTGCGTAGCAGTTCTGCCAGGCCGCTCATTGTTCGCCTCCCACCACCATCGGGGCGAAGGCGAACAGCCGCTCGCCGCTCTGCACGCTCCGCGTCACGTCGTGGTCCTGCGGGAGCACCCGGCGGTCCGCGACCCGCGCCAGCTGGTAGTTCTCCATACCCAGCCGGGCCACGATCTCCCGCGGTGTCGTGCCTTCTGGCGCCCTGAGGCGCGTCTCCTGCCCCGTCATTCCGTTCACCACAATCAGCTGTTTCTCGATCATTGCTCTTCTCCTTACCGTTACTCAAGCGACCTTCACGAGCACGGCAGCCGAACCGTTCGCCTGCCTGGCCCGAGTTGCCTTGGGCAAGAACCTGTCAAGCAAGACAGGATGCGTATGCCATTGGAAGCCGAGGACGTTACCAGGCCAGAAGATCGAGGCCAGTTGGAGGCGAAACGCTGCAACGCCAACGGCGATTTCCGGGTTGTTGCGGATGATGTCCTGGAGAACATAGGCCTGGTCGGCGTCGCCAGTCAGGACCAGCACCGCATCCGGGCGGTCAGGGGCAAGACAGCGGCGCAGCAACCGCGTTGCCAAGCTCACATCGAGCCCCTTCTCCTTCTTCTCCCAGGTGCGTTCCTCGACCGACTCACTCACCGCCCGGTCTGCTTTCCGAACGTGGTAACCGTGGTGGTTCCACGGGACTTCCTGCACCTCAAAGCCATGGCGGCCAGCGATCCTCGCCAGGCGTTTGATTGTTCCCTGAACCAGGCCCTTGTCGCCGGGGTGGTAGTTGCCAGGGATGGAGGCAAACCACCAGACCTTCCGGCAGTGCCACCTGGGGCTGCTTCCGCAGGGGAGCATGGTCGCACCATTCAAGACCCGCGCCATGCAACGACCAAATTCCTTAACGGCAAGCTCGACGAGGACGCCGAGGTCAACTCCGGCGATTCCGTTCGTCCGGAAATGGGTCTCAATGTTGGTTCCGTCCACAAACACTTCAACTTCTCGCTGCCCCACATCCTCGGGGTACTGGCTTTCCCCCCGAATGCCCGTTCCCGGGGCTTCCGTGGCCCTTGTCAGACTGTTTGGCATCTCGACCATGGGTTTGCTCCTTTCCGGCGGCGTTTACCACCTGGCCTCTTCGTGCCGCCACGCTTCACGTGTGCCTCCACAAGGACAACCCTACTTTAGCACAAAACCGGCGGTTGTCAAGTCTATTCGAGATATAAGCAGTAGTATTATTTGCGCCTCGCCTCCGTTAATAATAAGCCTCTCCGGACCACTGCAAGAGGCCTTAAATTAACAGGAACTATCGTGCGTTAACTTCTTAAGACCAACCCCCAATACTTTGCATGGCGCGAATTGATGTGCAGAACCTGGGATACCACGGCGCGTGGGTTGACGGGTACCTGCCTGATCTAAAGGGGATGCAGAAGATTGCACGGCTGTACCGGAACCTGGATACCGGGGAGTACGGCTTCAGCCAGGCGGGCGAGACCTGGTCCCGAGAGGATTTTTTCGGATCGATAGCATCGGCCATACGGGCCGGGGCCGACCGCGACCAGTTGCCGTCGGACGTGCAGCCCGCACCGTGCTGCTTGTGGCTGACGAAGATTGGCAAGAGGCCGACGGATTCGAGAATGATGCCGCTCTACGAGGAAACCCTGGCAGACCCCAGAGGATCCGACTACTACCACATTGTCACGATACACGAGGCGTGCCCGGCCGAGAACGCCTGTCTTGACCGCGTGATCAAGAACCTGCATTTCGAGCCGAAGCCGGAGACTGCCTATGCGAATCCAGACGAATTCAGGGCAGCCGCCCGCGAGATGCTTACCCGGTACCTGAACATCATGGCAGCGCCGTGGCTCGAGGTGGAAAGACTGCTTGAACTGGAGGGCGGGAGTGTGACTTCAGGAGGGCCGTAGGCGAGAATCGCAGAACTGCGTGCTGCCGGTCTGCGTCTGATCAACGATGCCGGAGCGATTACTCAGGCAAGGAAATCGGCCTGACGATACAGCACTCCGTCGGTGTTTCAGCACGGATTCTATAGGCGCCGGCTTCACGAACGTACCGGACCATCACATTGCCGCTCTCGCCTTCAAACAGATCGACCGCAAACCGGTTGAGTCTGCTCACTTCCACCCGGATCGACATCACCGGGTTTTTCGTTCCGCCGTCGGGCCTCTTCTGCCAGACGCGGGAAAACAAATCCGCCAAGGGGATGGTTTTGCCTGCGTTCCGCTCGTCACAGAGGAACCGCAGCACGCATTCGGCTTGGGGGGTCGGCCGGTCTGCCGGGGAGCGCGGTCGACCGCGTGAACAGAAGTCACCTGCTGCCCGATGGATCCAGAAGAGGACCTTCTCTCGAATACGGAGGACAACCTCTGGCAGTTCGTTTGGATAGAAGTGGTTGCTGCCATTGTGAAACACGAAGTAGCACTGTTCGGCCGTCCGCCACAGGTCTACGCCGTGTAGAAGGTTCTCCGTTTCTTCATCCGGCATGGATACGCCGCCGCAGAACTCGACCACGAACCCCTGCACCAACCGGAGAAAACGATCCGGCAAGGGCCGGCGGACGGCCTCCTGAGCTACAATCTGTCCGATCTCGTCCTCCGCCAACACCCCTGTCGCAATGGCCTTGTCCAAAGAGCGATTCAAAACCATCATGAGCGGCGCCGTCAGTAGGTCGGCGTCACGCGACCATCGGCCCGCTAACCCATGACCCTGAACATGAACCGTCACTAAATCAAGGATTTCCTTCTCGCCGGCAGCGCCACCATCTGGCTTTATCAAGACAGGTTCCAGCGCCCGCCAGACCACATCGTGATAAGCAAGTTCATCTGGTAGCCACCGTTCGGCGATCGCTTTGGTGGCCCTTCGAACAAATTCCAACACCCCGCCTTGTCGACGCTCATCCACGGGCGCCTACCTCCGCTTGAACGCCATCTCTCCATTGGCCACTTGTTCCAGTATGACGCCTCCTCTTGGTTATGAGCAACCATTTTGTTTCAGTGTGTCAAGGGATGCCGGAAACTTCGCGCGTTGGCAGCGCAGGGCACCAGAGGTGCCCCGTGTCACACGTGCGTACCAAGTAATAGTATGTCGTTCTGGTCAATGATGGGGCTCCAACCTTCTCTCTTAGCGCAAGGTACTAAAGCGGAAGCTGTTGAGGCGATTTCCAGGTGGCATAGGTATAATACTGTCGCCCGAGAAGGGCCCGTTTCGCTGAAGCCACTTTGGAGAAGAATCCGTGGGGGCGTTCCTCGTCAGAGGCGGCGCGGCCGAAGTGACGGCAGCCGCTCGCAAGGCCCTGGTCTCGCAGGGGTTCCGTGCCTCGGCGACGATGGGCGACGGTGCCTCAGCTGCGACGGTCGTAACCGGACACACATCGCCGTGGTTCGACCGCGTTGAAACCCACCTAGCGGTGGAAACACACGGAGGCACTACGCTCGTCACCGCCTCTTTCGGGGGCGGGCTATTTCTGCGAATCCGCCTTTTCTCTGTTGTCGTGGCGCTCGTTACCCTCACTTCTCTCGTGGTCCTCTTCACGGATGAAGTCATCGTGGCCGTGCTCACGACCTTCTCAGCCATAGTGGCATCTGCGATCATCGTCGCAATCAAGCCCGGTGCAGGAACGCCCCTGAGCGAGGTACCACAATGCTACTGGGTGCTCAGCGGCGCTGTCATCGCCCTGGTCCCTCTCGGGTTGATGTTGGGAAAAGCGGAGAGAGCAGCCTCCACCGTCCCCGCACGAGCCGAGACCGACTTTTGGGAACAGATCAGGAAGGGCTTCCCCGTCCGGCTGGTATCGCTCGCCCGGCACCATCCCCTGCCGCCGGCGTACCTCGCTGTGATGGTGAGCGCGTTTCTGGTAGCAGGAGGTCTGTTTCTCTACAGGATCCATCTCGTCGTATTGCTTTGCGCACTTCCCTTTCTGGCGTTCCTCTGCCTGCTGTCGCTGCTGCCCCACCTTTTCGACCACAAGCCAGGACTCAGCGCAAGGGTGCTCAGTGCATCGGGTGCCGCCAGGGTGTCGCTCCTAGGCTGCCTGGTTCTACTGCTGTTCGCTGCAGGATTTGGACTGACTGTGGCTTGTCAAGCGAACCGCGATACCGACAATAGCCCGCCAAGCACAAAGCCCTTCACCGAATTCCGTGACCGGCTGGTCAATCAAGACCGTTTTCTCGACGACGTCCGATCCGGATACGAGCGGACGCGCCAGCTGACGACCCGTGCAGAGCAGTGGGCACAAAAGGCCGTCGAACGCTCCCCCAACGCCGAACAGTACCTGCCACTTCTTCGGGCACTCTTCCTGCTCGCGCCCGCAGGACTTCTTGGCGTGGCGATGTGGGTGTTTTTTGCCTTAGGCTTCCATTCGTACTGGCAACAAGTGACGGGAATACCGGAGTCCTGGCAGGAGCGGGTGGCACAAACCAACGCGGACTGGATACAGCTGCCGCCTGCCATTGAGTCCCGAGGCTTGCAGGACCTTTCGTTCCGGATACCCCTCCTGCTACTTTTCGTCTTGGGAGCAGTAATCAACACGCTGGCCCTCGCGGCCGCGCTAGAGCTCCTCTGGATCGTCGCAAGTGACCACGCCCTCCTGTTCCCGCAGAGCGAGTGCTTGGTGAGCTGGTTCTTCGTTCCATTTCTGTCGCTCGGCATGCTCAAGGAACCCGCCGACCTCGGGGGCTGGGACGTACTGGCGCGTGCCATGCTGCTCGTAGTCGCCTTGCCGCCTCTCTACGTCTGCGGACGGCGCACGCTGGGAAACTGGGGCGACTGGCTGCGGGCGATCGGCCAAGCCATCTCCGGCGCAAGGCAGCGCCGCCGTATCGCCCAGGGGTTGAGGAGTACCCTGATTGAGATGTGCGGGAACGCCAACATCGCCGTCCCCACGCTGCGAGTCCTGCGAAAAGAAACAGTCTACCTTGTCCTCCGATCCAGGTGCTTCAGCCGGCGGCCCGCGCTCATGATCTCAACCGGTGCCATTTCACAACTGACGGCGGCAGAGATGAAGGCCGCGATAGCACACGAACTGGGGCACGCCAGACAGAACCTCCGCCGACTCTGTTGGCTCCGGATTATCTCGATTCTCGGTGGTTACCCGCCCTGGTTCCTCCTGCTTCTGACAGACCTTCGACGGATGGAAGAGGACGCCGACCGTTTCGCCCTGCAGGCTGGCGCCGACCCCCAGACGCTCGTTTCGGCCATCCTCAAAGCGAGCAACCTTGAACCGTCAGAAACGTCCGGGCTCAGCGTTATTCTTTCCCGCTGGGTCGACCAGGACGTGCCACCAAAGATACGAGATTCTCTGCTCAAGGCACTCAGGTCAGGCCTGATACTTGATCGCTTCCTGTTCAGCGACGACTTCGTTGGTTTTTTGCACCCCCTACCGCGAGATCGAATCGTAGCGATATTAGGCCAGACCGGCACCGGTTCTCGCGGGTGATGTGGCGGGAATCCTGGCGGCGTCTCCAGCTTCATACCTCCAACTGCCGGAGCCAGCCAAGTCACTTGCGACTTACAACATGAGAGTCGGGGGTGCACAAACTGAAAAGATCACCCTTATAGCAGCAGGTCATGGCTTCCCTCCCGCTGCATGGCGTCTTGCGTTCAGCGGCTCTCGTCATGCTTCTCGCGGAGTGCTGCTCTTCGGGAGAGCTTTATGCGACCCTCACCGTCAACCGCCATGACCTTAAACTCGAGTACGTCGCCGACCTTGACCACATCGCCCACATTTCTCACATACTTGTCATCAAGCTCAGACACATGACACACCCCCTCAAGCCCAGGGCCAAGCTCTACGAACACACCAAAGTCTCGCACTTTAGTTACCAAGCCGGAATACGTTCGTCCAACCTCTATCCCTGCCGCGGGCGTACGTTGATCATGGCCTGCCTGCTCCATTCCTCTTGATTCACCGTTCACGTCCGGTTTGTGCTCTTTTCCCAACCCCTTCTCCCGCCGGACCAGCTCAGCGGCTAATTCTCTTTCTATCGCTCTCAAACGACCGCCCACCTCGTCATCCTTGCTCTTGGATGAAAACCGGTTCGTTGCTTTGACGGCGAACCTCAGCACGAGTAATAACCCCAACATCACCAGCGCGGCGATAACACCCATGAAGCAAGGATCATGCCCCCCTGATTTCGACACCAGAGACATTATAGTTCCACCCACCAGTGCCACGGCCGCCATTCCCAAGCACCCTACCTTAAGCGCCTGATCCGTCATCGCAAGCCCGGCTTGGGATTCTATCATCCATTTGACATCTTCGCGCACAGATTCACCGTAGCCGCGCACCCCTGTCTCAATGGCTTGCGCAGTCAAAGTTTTCTTCTCTGCGTCCTTTTCCAGCGTGCGAGCCTGCATGCTCAGCTGTTTTGCCAGCTCGATATCCCTCAGGCGGGCCCGTATCTCACTGGCTCTTGATTGGCCCATTGCTCTCTGGTCAAGGTTGCACAAGTGTCCCGATCTCGCTAGCCTGCCGCCGAGTCCAGATCCTACCTTCAGCCAGATGTAAACCGATTATGACCGGATCATCCTTGACCTGCCAGCCGAAAACGGCAGAACACGTTGGTGGGAGACCTGAGGGGCGCATGGCACAAACTGCCGAGCCAGCGCCGCCACAATACGAACCCGTAAGTGTATTCTGCAGGCCTTCCATTGCCCAGCCGCGTTGCCGCATCCCACTGACGACCGCGCGCCTTCTTTCCGAGAAAGACGCTTGCCGCTCCCTGGCTTCTTCGGCATGATAGGTCCCGCCCAGACCATTGGATTGGGACCGCTTGCCCCACGGAAGGAGAGTGAAGAATGGCTAACCTCGCCAGCCTCTTGAACGAAAATATCCGCCGCCTGGCCCGTCGCGAGATCAGGGGCCAGACCCAGAAGAGCCGGCGCCTGACGGCCCAGCACCGGCGCGACATCGCCGCGCTCAAGCGTCAGGTGGCCGCCCTCGCCCGAACCGTGACCTTCCTCGAAAAGCAGGAACAGCGCCGGGTCGCAGGCCCGCCCGTGCCGCAAGAGGCCAAGGGGGTGCGGTTCTCCGCGCGGAGCGTCAGGGCCCAGCGCGCCCGCCTCGGCCTTTCGGCCAAGGACTTCGGCAGGCTCGTGGGCGTCGCGGGGCTGACAATTTACCACTGGGAATCCGGCAAGTCCCGGCCGCGACAGAAGCAGTTAGGAGGCCTGGCAGCGGTTCGGCATCTCGGCAAGCGAGAGGCGCGGCAACGGCTGGAGATGATAGGCGAGAAGTGATGCCGGCGCGACCACCTTCATACGCCGTCATACTCAGTGACGCCTCTTCGCCTGCCCTTGCGGCGACTCGTGTGCCACACGGCTACGGCAGTGTTTTCTGCAAGCGCGATGAGCCTCGGCATCTTGTACTTGGCGCACCGCGAGACGCATAGACGCGGACCGGTGGTGGACTTCCTCACCTCTCTCGTGGGCAGCGCATCGCCATCGCCTCCCCCACTGGCCGACTGCCCTTCGCCTGCACCAAACCGGGGGCCTAGCGCGGCATGAAGGAACTCCTGCCCGTGCTCCCAACTTCCGCTCCCAACCGCTCCTTCAACTTCTGCTTGACATCTTCGGCGCGGGGGTTTAACTTGTGGCTGAAAAGAACGAGACAAATCGGAAGAAAACAGAGAGAGACCGGAATCCGGAATAGGAGGGCATGCCTTCCCCGGTCGGGCGTATTGGGACCATCATATGTCAGGGCAAGTTTGTCCGCGTTGGCGGTTTTGACTCCGGCCCGACGCCGCGGGATGGTGACGCCCAGAGAGGCCAAGGGGGTGTGGCATGGCTGACGAACTGGCGGTGCTGTTCCTCGACACCAACATTCTGCTGCACTTCAAGCCACTGGGGGAGATCGACTGGAAGTCCGTCGCCGACGCCAAAGCCGTCCGGCTGGTGTTGTGCTCGCCGGTGCTGGACGAACTGGATGACAAGAAGAACGACCCCAAGACGGCCGAGCGGGCCCGAGCAGCCATCGCTCAACTCAAGCAGATCGAGGCGGCACTGGGGCAGGTGCGGGACGGTGTGACACTGGAGACCATCGCCGACGACGAGGAAGCCGACGGCAACCGCGATGCCGCCATCATCCGGCGAGTGCTCGACTACTCCCAGCAGCACCAGAGCCAGCGTGTGGCCGCCGTCTCCGACGACTACAACATGGGCCAGCGGTGCCGGGCCAAGGGCGTTGCGTGCATCGAACTCGATGAGCAATGGCGAAAGCCCGTAGAGGACGAGACTGGTCGGAAGTTACGCAAAACCGAGGAGGAATTGCAGCGGGTTAAGAACCGACTGCCCAACCTGCGGCTGCTGGTGTCGCTCGGGGAGGATACAACGCCGGTCGATGTCCTTGACGTGCCACTCGCTGAGCCCGACGAGGTTGACATTGAAGAAGTGCTGGCAGACGTACAGAAGGCCCACCCCAAGGTGCCGCCGGACAACGCTAACTTCGACCGTGCCGAGGTTGAAGAGTACAACGCCAAGTTGGACGAGTTCTACGCGAAGTACCGGGAGTACCTTGAGCATCTGGGCATACACCAGAACGCCAAGGCACTGACCCTGGGGTTATCACTCTGGATTGAGAACGGGGGGACATGCCCTGCGGGCGACGTCAGAGCCACACTTTGGCTGCCCGACAGGTTCTTGCTGGTCATCAAGGAAAAGGACGTGGACCGTTACGTCAACGCCCGCGTAAGGCACATGGACGCCACAATGGAGACTTTGTTCGTTTGCCCGCGGAAACCTGTTGCTCCGAAGCGCCCTAGACCGAGAATACAGCCGCAGTTCAGCGACTTGCGGGCCACTTTGCGGGCGGTCCGCGAGGAGATAACGTGGCCCAACCCAATCCGGGACGCTTTGGCCATGCCTGATATTGATATCGACGTCCATCGGTCCATGGAAGTGGAAGGCAACACCGTGTTGCTGTGGGAAAGGAAAGTAAGCCATCACGGTTCAGCCTGCACGGGGACCGTCCTGGCAGTGTTCGCTGGCTGGGACAAGGCGCGCCCGTTCGAGGCTTCCTACGAGATTCACACCGACGACCATCCCGATAAGTTTTCTGGTAAAATCGTGATTCGGCCGCGTGCCGTGTCGCAGGTGGGCTCGGATTTGTCCAGCGGGGCACCGAATGGCTGAGAACGCAGATACTCCACAGCAGGGAGCACCGCACATGAATGGGCTGAAAGAGTTGCTCACCGTTGATGAGGTAGCCGACTTCCTACGGGTCAGGCCGTCCACGGTCTACGAGTGGGCGAAGGACGGCAAGATCCCGGCCAGCAAGGTCGGCCGGCTGTGGCGGTTCAGCCGCGAGGAAATCGAGGCGCGGGTGCGAAACGGCGGCGTGCAGCCAGGCGAGCCCGGGCAAAGAGGGCCGGAGTAAACGAGACATCGGCAAGGCCAGCGGGGACTACGGTGGGGAAATGCGGTGCGTCATGGCTGACTGGTCCGACAGGTACCATTACACCGAAGAAAATGTTCGGGCCTATGCGCCCACTTCCGGCGGGGTTTATCGCCTCATCTACAAGAGCGGGGACGAGTACATCGTCTTCTACGTTGGCCAGAGTGAGAACCTGGAGGCGCGGCTACTTCAGCACCTGCAATCGAGTGAGCTGAACGAGTGCATCCGCCGGCACCTGCGTGACTACACGTGCTACTTCCGGTTCCTCAAGGTGAGCACCGAATCTGAGCGCCTGCGCATTGAGCAGGAGCAGATCAAAGAATACAACCCAAGCTGCAACGGCTAGCTGATACACTCGTTCGTAGCGTTCATAAGTACGTGACACAAAGAGATATGCATGGACTGCCCGCAAAAGTGTATGCCGCGAACAAAGGGCATCCCATGGAGGACGTGGCATGGCCGTGGCTGTGGGAACTGAAATCTACAACGCGGATAGCGTGCCTGTGACGGCTCGCGGCTTCTCCTATACAGACGAAGAGCTTGATGACGCTCTTGGCGGTTCTGTGTCGCCAATACTCTGGGATGACAGCGGAACGGACAGTCTGCAGGCCATCCTGACGAGCATGATTACCACGGACTTCTCGGACGAAAGCGTCAAGCGTATCCTTGCCAACCGTCCGGCACCGGGGAACTGGCGTGTTGGCGAAGTTTTGGCTGAAGCGTTTCTGGTCGAACACCGCCAATGCGAGTTTCCCTGGCCTTCCGGGCGAGACCTTAAGAATCCCACGGCAAGCCCAGCAGGGACAGACTTGGTGGGCTTGCAGAACACTGACGGAGGGACTAATACCCAGCACTTCGCGTTTGGCGAGGTCAAGACGTCCGAACAGGAATCCTGGCCGCCGAGCGTCATGGACGGCCGCCACGGATTGACGAGGCAACTGGAGAATTTGCGGGATTCAACTACAGTGAAGGACTCGTTGGTGAAGTACCTGGGGCATCACGCGAGCGGTGCTGGTTGGTTCCATCACTACAAGAGCGCGGCCATTCGCTATCTTGCCAACCCCAACGACGTGTCTTTGTTCGGGATATTGGTACGAGACGTGGACCCGAAACCGGCAGACCTGGCGATCCGGGCAGTTTCCCTAGCTTCACGGTGTCCTGCAGACACCACCATCGAGCTTCGTGCGATGTATCTCCCCAAGAAGTCTATCGCTTCATTGGCGCAGCGTGCGCTTAAGGCGCGGGAGGGCAGACATGGCCAAAACTGAAATGGTCATAACCGCGGACGCCCTCGACCGCGTCGATCAACATTGGGCCGTTGAAGCCCTGGGGCACGACCAGGTAACCAGGGCTCTGGAAGTGGCCAAAGTCCGCGTGATGCGATCTGCAGTAGGACACCAGATGATGATTGTGTTCGACGAAGAGGCCACTGATAACGGTCTAATCGAACGCGCCGCCATGGCTTACGAGATGGCAGCCATTGAGGGGCTGGACGCAGTCCTGCACCCTTCGAGCGACACCACGAGAGTCCAACTGAGAATGCAGGCCCAGGCCGGGGCATTCCGTGCCTATGCTCTTCGACGGACGCTAGCAATTCCGCCGGGTTCAGAAGAGCGGATATTTCATGTGCTTCATCTGGCAGCGCTGGCGTATTGCGGCGACCAGTGGACCGATCTGCGACGCTGGCTCAGGGATCGTGAACATGACGTTAGGCCGCCGTCTGTCGCGGATGCAAGTTGGGATCGCCGGGTTCTTTATCGACTGTTTGATTGCTGGGTCCGGCTGCTTCGAAAGCAGGGCTGGGATGATCTCGATGGCGTCCGGGAGATCATCGCTGGCCTTCGGGAAGATCAGAAGCAGTACGAAGCCAGTGTCCTGACCCATCAAGACAACACGTTGGCACAGGCTGCGGCCCTTCGCCTGATTGCTCTGTATCACTGGGCCAAAGCGACAGAACTTCTGGCGGTCTATATACTACAGGGACAGCCAGTGGGAATCGAATCTGAATTAGACAAGCATTTCGAGTCGGGGCGGAAAGCCGCCTCCGCCGCCCAGGACGCCGCGCTTGATGTCCTTCTTCGCTGGCTGCATGTTGCCTCTCGCAGAATGGTTGCCGGCTCTCTTTGGAAAGTGGCCCAAGCGGTTAATTCCCGCGTCACTCGTTTTGTTAAAAGCGTCACCAAGACGCGATCGATGTTCGAGCTCCTTCCACCGCAACGAGCCGCGTTGCAGGAACAGGGGCTTCTGGATCAAGCCAGCCGCGCGGTGGTTGTGGAGTTGCCAACATCTGCCGGAAAAACAACACTGGCCCAATTCCGCATGCTCCAAGCGTTGAACCAATTCGACGCCGAGAAAGGCTGGGTCGCCTATGTGGCGCCAACGCGCGCCCTTGTCGCTCAGTTGACCCGACGTCTCAGGGAAGACTTCAGCCCTTTGGACATTCGGGTCGAGCAACTAACGGGAGCCATCGAGATCGATGCCTTCGAGGATGCGATGCTCACCGACCAGGCCGAGTCGGTCCCTTTCCACATTCTGGTCTCAACACCTGAGAAACTGCAGTTGGTGATTCGAAACAAGAAAGTGTCGCGGCCCCTAGCGTTGGTGGTCATGGACGAAGCCCACTGTATTGAAGACGAAGAACGCGGCCTGCGGATTGAACTCCTCCTGGCGACGATTAAGCGAGACTGTGACCGGGCGAACTTCCTCCTGCTTATGCCCCATGTGCCGAATGCGGGAGACTTGGCGAGATGGCTCGGCGCGGATGCAGGCAAGACGATAAGCATTGGGACTTCACCGTGGCAACCAAACGAGCGAGCGATTGGACTTTTCAACGCCATAGAGGACAAATCCGTTCGTGGCGGATGGAAGCTCCAATACGAGACCTTGACCACCACGCCCAAGACGGTCCATCTTCGTGGCCAACATCAAGTTGGAGCAGTCAAACCCCTGAAGGTTTCCTTCTCCAAGGCCAAAGGGGTTTCTGTCCAGACCGGAGCCATGGCCAAGGTGTTCTCAGAACGCGGCACCAGCATTGCGGTTGCCCAGAAGATCGATCATGTCTGGTCCGTGGCGCGAGTTGTGAGCGAGAGCCTCGAACCATTCGAGGATGTGCCTCCGGAGATTGCCTTGGTGCAACGGTTCCTGGCGACGGAGATCAGCCCGCAGTTTGAGCTGATCAACATGCTTGCCCGCGGTGTCGGGGTTCACCACACGGGACTATCCGACGAGACGCGCTCGTTGATGGAATGGCTCGCAGAAATTGGAAAGCTTCGCGTGCTTTGTACGACCACGACGCTTATTCATGGTATCAACTTTCCCGTCGCATCCGTCTTCCTTGCCACAAGGAAGTATCCTTACGGTAAGGAGATGAGTCCCAGAACGTTCTGGAACCTGGCGGGCCGTGCAGGACGGGTAGACCAAGAGAGCGTTGGAATTGTCGGGTTGGCGGCAGGCAGCAATCCGGACGAGAATCGGCAGTTTGTCAGTCGAACAACAGGGGACTTGATCTCCAGACTGATCAATATGCTTGACGAGGTGGAGCGACAGGGCAAGCTTAACCAGCTCTCCATGGTTATTCAGCAAGACCAATGGTCGGACTTCCGCTGTTATGTCGCCCACCTGTGGAATGAGAAGAAGCAGCTTGATGCGGTGCTCGCAGAAACCGAGCAGCTCCTCAGGAATACATACGGCTTCGGTGTTCTGCAAGGCCGCTCGGACAACAGCGCCAAACAGAAAGTGCAGGCTCTTCTGACTGCCACAGGCAACTACGCAAGGGAGCTGGCAAAGAATCCAGGCCATGCAGCCTTGGCCGATGCTACAGGCTTCGCCCCTGAAGGAGTGAGGGAGGCGTTGAGGGGGTTGAACCAGCTGCAACGCAAGTTGACACCTTCAGACTGGGAGCCATCTAGCCTTTTTGCAGATACCCGCTCTTCTCCGCTACCCAGCCTAATAGGCATCATGATGCGGATTCCTGAGATCAAGGGAGCACTGTCCGAAATCAGTTCCGAGGGCCTGTCCCAGCGGCACATTGCTGACATCGCAAGAGCCTGGGTTGATGGTCGTTCGATTCAGGAAATCGCTCAGCAGTTCTTTCGGAACAAGACGGGTACCGAGGCGATTACAGATACCTGCAAGGCGATTTATCGGGCCCTGACCAACAATGGCCCTTGGGGGTTGTCGGCTCTCTGCAAAATGAGCGGCATCGATTTTGAACGGTTGTCCCCCGAGGAACAACATCGCATCAATAGCCTGCCCGCCATGATCTATCACGGCGTCAAGACCGAACGGGCGGTACTCATGCGTATGAACAGCGTTCCCAGGAGCATTGCCGAGCCTCTGGGAGCGGAGTTCGAGCAGAAGACCGGAACATCTGCCAGCGGGCAGACTGTTAGCACAGCCCGTGAGTTCTTGCGGTCTCTCGACGATGGCGACTGGAGCCGAATCACACCCAGGGGAGCAGCGATGTCGGGCAAGGATTATAAGGAAATCTGGGGACGTCTCTCCGGAGAAACCCGGAATAGGTAGAACGACGAGCTGCAAGGAATGACACTGCCGGTACGGCCTGCCACTGCATTTATACTCTGGTCAGTAAAAAGGTGCATATGGACTGACGGCCGACGGAACCCTGCCACTCATGTCATCGCTATCGTTTCTTCCCCAAACTTCCCGCACGCTCAGACTGGTGTGCCCGCGCGAGGCTGGGCGCGATGGCTGCCCTCGTACGCTGATCAGTCCCGCGTCCCTTGATCCTTCGCAACAATCTGAGCATATCCCTCGAAGAGTTTCTTGAATTCGTCGCGAGCCAACTCGGCATCTGTTTTCTCAAGGCCAGGCTTCTCGCTTCCATCAGCATTCTCTACATGGGCTGTCTCGGCTTCGCTTCGCAGCTGATGGATTGAAGCCATCGGTGCCTGGATGCTGCCGAGGGACTGCTTGAATTCGGAGATATCCAAGCGATTGCGGTAGGGCTTGCTCGCCAGTCTTGCCGCACGCTCCTTGTCCAGCCCCATGGCAGCATAGCGTGTCTCGAACAGGTGGCGGCTGAGGACCTCGCACACGCCGTTTATCTTCGTCACGAAATCATCCCAGTGGCCAGCCCCCCATTGACTGACGGCATCCTGGATCCCTCTGGCCAGCCGCTTGACGCGAGCAACGCCGAACTCCTTTGCATAGTCGATGCTTGGCTCAAGTGCAGGCGAATCGGGGGGCATGATCCTCGAAAGCACTTCAACAAGCTCTAAGTCCGCACGTCCCAGCAGCGTCATCTTGGCGTGCCGTGCGGCATTGAGAATCTCGTCCGAAGGCGACGTTTCAGCAACGAACTCGTCTATCTGTGCAATGACGCCCGGATCGCCAATGTGCTCTACACACTGAAGGGCCGCAACCCGAACGTCGGGACTCGAGTGCGGGGACAACAAAAGCGGGAGCACATCCGGCAAGAGCGTCTTGTCGCCGAGGTCGCCCACGTGACCCAGCCACGTGACAAGCGACCCTGCATCAGAGGGTATGGGGCGCGCGGTCCTCAGCCTCTCGCCGATCCCCCTCAGTGCGTTGCCAATCGCCTTCGTGCACGTCCCGTCCCTATCGCTCTTCAGTCTGTCCTTGAGTGGCTTGATGCTCTTTGGCTCGGCAAGCCTGCCACAGGCGGTGTAGGCCGCAAGCCTTACGGCTGGCACATCCTGGAATCGAGCGTGGAGTTTCCCCAGAACAGACTCCAGCAAGACGGGGCTGACTGCTGAGGCTCGTCTCCCAATTACCTCGCACGCGAGCGTGATCGCCTTTTCGCGCACAGTCGCTGCCGCCTTCTTGTCGGGTGAATTGAACTCAGTGGCCTCTGCAAGGGTTACTACGTTGGCGTCATCCTCTTCCAGGGCCAGCGACTCCAGGACAAACAATGCATCCTCCGCCGTGCAGCCCCCCTGAAGAACTTGGCGCGCAGCATCAATGAATCGGATACTCCTGCGGCGCATCAGGTCGAGCACGTACCGGCTAAGTTTCCTCTCCAGGTACACAAGGCGGGGCAGCAACTCCTGAAGCGTCCGATGGTGCTGGGAGATAATCAAGTCCTCGATCTGCGCCAGCGGGGTCTCCTTCGACAAGCCAGTGGATGGACTGAATGAAACACTCTCGGCCGCCCGCATTGTTGTTTCGATGAAATACTCGCCCAGATTATCCTGGCGTTTGGCAAACCACTCCGCAATGGCAGAGGTGCCCTGTGACGAGGTTGCCGTAGACACCCGGCCGGCTATCCGCGCGATTCCGTTACGGTCGGCCGGACAGCGCCGCAAGGCGGCCACCATCGCGTCCATGTGACGGGGTTCGGACTGGCGACGCCATTCAGGGTTGCGCCTGATCCACTCAAAGCCATGTTCCTCGGAGGCCATCGGTTCACTCAGTAGGGACACAGCCAAGATAGCTTCGCAGCACCTCTCCACGTACTGCGCCAGCCTATGTGAGTTCTGATCGGCGTCCAACGTGTCACAGATCGCATCCACGACAGACGATACCTTGCCCAGGACCTCAAGAAGAAGCCCGCACCGAAGCAACTGCACATATCCTGAATGCTCCTGCAGGACCAGCTGCTTAGCAAGCTCAGCGGATTTTCCTTCAGCAGCGCACGCTGCAAGGCCGTGCAGGCATGGCGAGCCAGGGTGTACATTCCCCTGTGCCCTCGCATAAGCCAGATAAGCGTTGGTCGTGATATCGTCCACCTTTCCGTATGCCTTCAGCGCAGCCAAGCAGACGGCCCCACGGTAGTTACCGAGAACATCGCCGGAAAAGCGTTCGGCCAGGCACTGCACCAGTTCCGGGCCAGCGGCCTTAGAGTGCGTCCCAATACCTTAACTTTTTGTTCCCGGCCAGCCGATAACACAGGTGGGAAGGGAGGACCACCTTATGCCACGGACTGCCAAGGAGGAGACTCGATCCAAGCGGCGACGGTGCGAGAACCGCAAGCCGCTGAAACGACGGGCCGGCTGGCGCGACGTGCCGGACGAATTCTGGAAGATTCTGGCCCCGCTGGTTCCGGACCCTGCGATCGGTCCGAAGGGCGGGCGGCCACCGACGCCGCATCGCACCATCTTCAACGGCATCCTGTATGTGTTGCGGACGGGGTGCCAATGGAAGATGATGCCGCGGGAATACGGTTCCGGTTCATCGGGCCACCGCCATTTCCAGGCGTGGGTCCGCTCCGGGGTGTTCCGCGAACTGTGGCGGCTGTGCCTGGAGCAGTATGACGATCTCGTGGGCATCGACTGGCAGTGGCAAACAGTTGACTCCGTCACGGTTTCGGCCCCGGTAAAGGGGGCGATTGCGTCGGCAAGAACCCGACGGACCGGGCCAAGCTCGGCACCAAACGCCACGTCCAGACTGATGGCAACGGCATCCCGCTGAATGCGTCGTTGTCGGGAGCCAACGATCATGACAAGACCCAGTTGGCCGGCGTGCTGGATCGCCGGGTGGTTGCCCGGCCCCCGCCGAGAAGAGTCAAGCAGCACCTCTGCTTGGACAAGGGATATGACTACCCCGACACCCGCCGCATGGTGGCCCGACGTGGATACATTCCACACATCCCGTACCGGGGCGAGGAACCCGCCGTACGCAAGCATCCCGGCGGGCGAGCCCACCGCTGGGTCGTGGAGCGAACCAACCGCTGGCACAACTTGTTCCGTCGGCTCAAGATTCGGTACGAGGTTCATGCAGAAAATTACCTTGGCTTTGTCGAGCTGGCCTGCGCCATTATCTGTTTCCGACGCGCCCGCTCAGCGTGACCGTTTTGGGACGCACTCTTAGTGGCAAGCGACAGCAATCTTTCCCGCATTGGCTGCTCGTCCCTGAACCCGTCCAGGGCGCTACACAGTAAAGCCGCAACTGCTGAAGCATGCTTCCGAAGCAGAGGGGCCTTCTGGCTGCTGCACACCGCCAGGATGTGCAGTCGAAGGTACGGGGTCTGGAACTTCTTGGCTATCTCCAGCACCACGTCGAGAGGGCAAGCCTCCCCAATCGCATACAAGGTCTCTACGGCAACTTCGAAGACTCGCGTCTTGTCTCGGTTCCCCGCCGCTTCCTCTGAAAGAGTACCGAGAACCGCATCCACATCGGCGTTCGTATGCTTCTTCATCTTCCCCAGGGACTCGAGCGCCGCGACCCTGAAGTCCTCCACACTCACCACATCGTTGGCAAACTGCTGCGTTTGCTTAAACCCTTCTTTGGCAAGTGTTCGTAGAAGCTCCCTTGCCTCTTCACCGAGGTCCAGGCTTCCGAGCCGCCGGACTGCTTCCACCTTGATCCGCCCAATAGTGGCATTCTGAGCCGCATGAACCAGCGCGGCCGATGCCGCTGGATGGCGGCACGCGGCCAAAGCGTCCAGTGAGGCGGTAATGACCGGACGGTCGCCATGTTCATGCGGATTGAAACTGCAGAGCAGCGCCGATGCTCCGACAACCAGGGTCTCGTCACCGACCTCGGCTGCGGCCTTAAGAAGCCCAGATGCAGCAGACCGCGTACAGCCGCCCAGGGCTTTCAGGAACTGCGAGAACGCCTCTGTCTGCTTCTTGGACATGCGAACCTCCCAGACTCCTCATTGGCATCGCCCCGGTATTCCCGTTGTGCCCGAATGCGGGCCAAGAGTTGCGCGGCGGATTCGTAGGGGCGGCATTCCTGACGGGCGAGGGCGGCCTCGGTGGGAACTAGCTCGCCACGGAAGGCCTTGGCCAGGATCGCTTGCGTAATCTTCTCGACGCGGGCCGTGGCCGTCTGAACGCGGGTCTCGATCTTGTCGGCTAGGGCGAACAGGGCCTCAGCGCGGCGGACGATCTCCTGCTGCTCTGGCAGTGCCGGGAGCGGCACTGCAACTTCTTCGAGGATGGCGATGTTGATGTTCTTCTGTGCGGTTGCTGGCGCAAACTGTGAAAGGTCTTCTTTTGCCGTGCGGATGAAAAACTCCGCATATTCGGCAAGGCAAAGCTCCGGGTCGGGCAACAGGCCGACAACGCTATCGGGAAAACATGCCGGATAGCTTAGGATTGCCGAGTTCGCGATATTGGCTGCGATGGTGATGCAAATAGTGCCGGCAGGCCAGAGACGGCTTTGAGCCAGCCCCTCGTCGCTGTACGTCTGGCGGTGGTGCCAAATGCGGCCCCCGGATTGGGCGATATCGCCAGTCTGGATGAATGGATGAGGGCCGCCGTACAGGTGTGGCGCATTCCGCGGCCTGTTTCGGGACCGGCCCCTATTCATGTACCCCAACTCAGGCAGGTGGACCCAGACCCAGGACTCGGGAATGTCCGGCAATGACTCACTGGCGAGTTCGCCCATTTCGCGGACGCGCCACCGCTTGACGGGGAACTCGGCGTCCAGATCGGCGGACGATGGTCGTGCGCCTCGAAGTCGGGCGACGGCCACAACTGCGTCCTCAATCTCGTGGGAATCCCGCCAGTTGGCGGTGAGGCGGCCGGAACAGGCGGCGGTGAGGACGGATTGGCGGAAGCGTTTGAGGATCGCCGGCACCTTCGCCAGCCGCTCGCGGGCGGCATTCACGCGGGCCAACAAGGTCTCCGTCTTCGCAACAATCCGTTTCTGCTCGGCCAGCGGCGGCAAGGACACTACCCGGGCATAGATGTCGTCTCGATTGACTCCCGGAATGGCAGACGAGGTGTCCAGTTCGGCAAGATTGAGAGACCGCAGCGCATGGGCCAGGAACTTGAAATCGAGTTCGCCAAGGTCCTCTATGAAATAGGTTGTATCAATCGGCCAACACGGCTGTGGGCAGAAGTGCACGGCACCTACGGTGCCCTTTCGGCCAATGATGATAGTTGAACCTTGTGTTAGGGGTGTATTATGATGGCCAACAACGCCGTTGGAGCCATACACCGGTACCTTGCCACCCACCCTGCGCTTTTCGATGAGACCTTTGCCGTACTTGATCTCAACCAGATCAGAGACACGGGCCGCTGCCCATCCTTCGGGCAGGTCAGCAACGTCGGCTGTTGTCGCTGTGCCACTTGCCATTATGATCCGATCTCTGATCTTCCATTAAGGCCGTGAAGTTTGCTGCCTCGCTTACCCTTGCTGTTGTATAGGGGACGGTACTTCTCGGTCATGTGCTCTTCAATTTCAGACCGACCAAAGACAACCACCACCGGTGTGACGACCAGATGATCCCGGATGTACGCCGCAACAAGGGCCTCTATGTGGTCAGGGAACCCCTTGTGTGCTGTGGCTTTTCGGAATCCCGCTTCATCGGCAAACAGCCGATTGCCAATACTGCGACGCAAGACGTGATTGCATGAACTGAGGAAGTCCTCCATCCGGGCACTAATCTTGCCCGTCTCTCCAACGTAGATCAGTTCGCCTTTGTCGAATACGGCATACACCCCGGCAACACTCGGAAAACGCCTTGCCCACTCGCGTGTTAGTTCGATGCCGATCCGGCCTTCGGCCCGCATCATCAACTGCTCGCCCCTAGACAGCGATTCTTGAACCGCCTCAGCCGAGATGGTGTCGAGCGCTGGTATTGCGAACGGCTCGCCGCCATGATTCATGGTCCCTGTGTCCTATGTCTGAAGGCCAATTCTCCAGCCTAAGGTTGTCGTGTTGTGTTGCCGTTCTTGAATGCCGCGAGAACGGCATTCAGGTCGTCGCCGGCTGACTCCAGTCCCGCGATGGCATCGGTTACAGGTCCCTCGGGCTCGGGGAGTTCGTCTGGTTCGATGGAGCCACTGAATTCACGATGCCCTGTTGCCTGATGTCCGGGCGCTCTTGTCAAAGTTCCTCCGCAACGCAAAGGAGATAGTAGTCCAGGAGTTTCACGGTAACTCGCCGGCCGCGCTTTCGGGCATCCTGGTAGAGTTGCCAGAACCGCATTGCGTGCCACGCGTATTCCTCGTCTGCACTGGCCGGCAGGTCAAAGATCTCGAACCAGCCTTCCCAGCGGTACAGGTGCCGCAGAGCGGCTGCGGCGTAGGTGTCGTACAAGGGCACGGCGGGGCAGTGAAAGTGCATGTACTTTGAGGCGAAGGACCGGGGCGACTGCTTCCGCCGCAGAATCGGCTGGAGTACCCGCACAAACCGGCCGTGCGCCACGACGATGGTCTTGAGTTTGTCCGGCGTCAGCGGTTCGGAGACCTGGGCCAAGCGTGAAAAGATGGAGTTCAGCGTCTTCCGGTTCCTCAGGAAGTGCTGTGCCAGTTGGTCCAAGGAGCTACCTTGCGTGTTCTTGGACGGAATCTTCCGCTCAATGCCGGTAGCATAGGTGCGCCCGATGATCCAGAGTTTGGCGTTGATTGACAATCGCGAACTGTGGTCGGGATGCTTCCGGCAAAGGTCATACAACGTCTGGTCCAGGAGTCGGGTGTGTTTGTCATACTCGCGGCACGCTTCGTCGTAGTCCTTCCAGGATCGGATCACGCCCCGGCCTCCTTCCCATTTTCGTTCTCGAGCGCAGCAAGGACGGCATTCAGCTCCTCGACGGCCTCTTCGAGTTCCGCTATGGCGTCGGTGGCTAGTTCCTCGGGTTCTGGGAGTTCATCAGCATCTTCGAGGTCCTCATCCTTCAGCCACTTGAAGCCATCGAGTTTGAAGTCCCGCTCCTTGACCTCGGCGATGGAGAACTTGTGCCAGCGGTCCTCTTGGGAGTCGGACTCCTTACGTTTGGCCACACCGTTGGGGTCGGAGCCGTAGCAGGCCTCAAACTCGGCAAAGTGCTCCGCCGTCAGCGGTCGATCCTTCTTGGTGATACCTGGAACGTTGGTGCGGGCATCATAAATCCAGACGGTCTCGGTCGGATAGCCCTTGGTAAAGAAGATTACGTTGGCCTTCACTCCGGGCGAGTACGGCGTGAACGTGCCGCGCGGCAGACGCAGAACGGTGTGGAGACCGCAGTCCTCGGTGATGACCTTGAAGACCTCTCCGGCCTGGTCGGCGAAGAGGCAATTATCAGGCAGGACGACGGCCGCGCGGCCGCCTGGCTTCAGGATCGTGAGGACATGCTGGACGAAGTTCAACTGCTTGTTGGAAGTGGCGACGGTGAAGTCTTCGCGTTCGGGGGCCTGGTTGGCGCCCTTGGTGCCGAACGGGGGATTCGTGAGGACGCAATCGAATCGGAGACTGTCGGGCGGCTCGTAGATCGTGTCGCCGAGTTTGATGTCGGGCTCGACCTGGTGCAGGTACAGGTTCATGAGGGCCAGCCGCCGGGGCCTGGCCACAAGGTCCTGGCCGAAGTAGGTCTTGGTCTTGACCCGCTTGGCCAGGTCGCGATCCACCGCCCCACCCTTGGTGGCCTCGATGAACCACTCATAGGCCGACACAAGGAATCCGCCCGTGCCGCAAGCCGGGTCGCTGATCGTGAATTCCTTGTGGACCCTGGGGTCGGGCTTCATACAACGGACGATGGTTTGGATCAGGATGCGGGGGGTGAAGTACTGGCCAGCGCCTTTCTTCCCCTCGCTCGCGGCCTTCTCAAGCAGGCCCTCGTAGGCCTCGGCCTTCACGTCCACGTTCAGGACGGTCCACTCGGTCTCATCGATCAGGTTCACGAGCCGCTTGAGGTTGACCGGGTTGTTGAAACGGGACTGTGCCCCGGCGTAGATATCGCCTAGGATGCCGGGCTGCTTGCCGAGGGTGCGGAGAACGTCGATGTAGTGGTCGACCAGTTCGGTGCCGGTTTTGTCGCGCAGCGTGGGCCAGTCGCAGCCCTTGGGCAAGAGGACGCTCCGCTCATCGGCCATCTTCAGGAACAGGAGGTACGTGATCTGTTCGATGTAGTCGCCGTAGTCTATGCCATCGTGGCGAAGGGTGTGGCAGAAGCCCCAGAGTTTTTGGACAACGTCGGACATTGTCGCCTCTCACCTCAAGTGCCTTCACGCAGGAAACGGAAACAGAGGCAAGACCAACTGCAAGCCTTGCTCAACAGCCACCACGTCACCATCCTGAATGTCCAATCGCAATACTAAGTAGAAACGCAAAAAGAATCACGCTGCTTTTGCCGAGACATCGTCATGGTCGAACATGAATCCCATGTTCTCGCGGTGCCCGTTGATGCGGGCGATACCCTGTCTGAACGCCACGACCAGATCATGGACGGTGTGGAACAGCACGTTGGCCAGCACCGTGCGCTTCAAGTGCCCCCACAGCCGCTCAATCAGGTTCAGGCTCGGGCAGTACGGGGGCAACCAGTAGATCGCGATCTGGTCGGCGTGGGCCGCCAGCCATGCCTTGACGGCATGGGTGTGATGGAAGCGTCCATTATCGCACACCAAGCGGATCTTCCGCCCCGCGTAGGCGGCCACCAGGGCCACCAGGAACGCCAAGAAGTTCCAGCCGCTCTTGGTGTCGGCGACGGTATAGGTGATCTTCCCGCTGGCGTAGTCCACGCCGCCATAGACCACCTTCTTTTCGTTTTGACCGGGGGAAGGGACTTCCGGCTGCGTCCCGACCAGCGCCCACATGAAGGCCAGCGTCGGATGCCGATGAATCTCCATCTCGTCCTGAAAGACCAACGCTTCCGAGGCGTCCTCTTTCAGGGCGTTTTTTTTAGAACGGCCAACTGTTTCTTGGCCTTTTCGTAGGCGGCCTCGTCGCGCTTGCCCTTGAGCGTGTGCTTGGGCCGATGGACCGAAAAACCATGCCGGTGCAACAATCGCCGCAACTGATCGACGCTGTAGCGGATGCCTGTGACCTTGGCCAGGTGCGCCGCCAGACGGGCCGAGGACCAGGTGGAGAAGCCGTACCCCAAGTCCCGCGGATTCGTCCGCACCGCCTCCTTCATCCGCGCGACGAACGCGGGGGTGGCCCGGCAAGGACGACCCGGAGGCTTGACCGGCTGCAACGCCTCGATGCCTCCCTGCCGATACAGCCGCCGGACCCGGACGACGGTGGCGGTGGCGGTCCCCAGCCGCCTGGCAATGGCCGGGATGGTCTCCCCGGCATCCGACATCAGCACGATCAGGCAGTTCCGGAACACGCAGGCCGACGGCGTCCGAAACCGAAGTCGGTCCAGTTCGTCCCGCTGCTCCTCGGTCAGTCTGATGCCGCGTCCCATGGCACCCTCCCGGCGGCTCCCCCGCCAATACAGAGGTCGGCACCATGGGTTCGATCGGATGAATCATTTTGCGTTTCTACTTAGATTGTCAGTTGGCTGAATCCCTCTCTTGGCCGCACGGTCAATTAGCTCCTGGGCTCGCCTCTCCAGATCTCTCTGTTGCCTTCGGAACTGCTGTGCATACTTGCCGCACTCTATTACAACCCGCGTGCTTCCACCAGCCAAGGTTATGCCTCCGCCCGGCGGAGCATATACCGTACCGTCCTGCGTCTTGACGAAGGATGAAATATGTCCCTTCCGGAGTTTTCTGATGTCGTCATCAGATGGCGTATACCGGATATCTATGACATTCTCGCACCTGCATAGCATGAGCGAATCTGGCCAGTTGTGGTGGAGGATTTCAATCATCCGTTGCTTGTTCCATTGCCCATGCTGCACCATGTCCAGGAAGAGTGCCCGTGCGTCCTCGACCTTCACAGCAAGGACAGGCTCCGTTCGCTCTACAAAAGAGGGCTTCGAAGGGTGCGGATTGATGCCAGCGTGGAGGTGAAGAATCCCCCAGTCGCTCAGTAGGTCGTCGTCGAAATTCGGATCGGTGATTTTTGTGCTCAGATGCGGACGCAAGTCATCACCCTTCTCAAACTTCTGTTGAACCAGGTCCACACCCTTCTGAAGGTGGGCTGGCGGGACAAAACCTTGAGCGCGTTCGACCTTTCTCGGCTTCGCCCGGACGCCGCGGTTTCTCAAGTTGAAGTACCTGAAGCATATGCGTTGGGGGTTCTCCCCGGGAGGAGGTGCGAAGCCTGCGGCGGTCAACTTCTGTCGCAGTATGTCAATCCAGTCTGCGTAGAAATCCGCCGTCACGGTTGGCATACTAGACGCCTTTCCTATGCCGCCACCGCCTCATTGATCTTGCGTATCAGGTCGTCTAGTCTTCCACCAAAGGCCCGGCTGGCCCGTTGCCAACCACCTTCGCGGGTGAAGACCGGAACCAAGTCGAAATCGTCCTTGCCAATGCTTAGGTTGGCCACCAAGTGCTCGCGGATTCGGCCAAGCCATTGCTGCTGCTCAGACGTAAAGGTCTGGCCTGCTGTAATCTTCGCAATGGCCTGGTCCACTCGCTCTGCGGCCGTCAGAAGCGGTTCCTGTTTGCGAGCCGCATGCTTCACCATCGAGATGATGTCCACGAGGGCCTTGTGATAGCAGACTTCATGGGCCTTACGCAAGAGGTCCTCGGTAAACCGCTCACGGGTGGAGGCGAGTTTCTGGCGGAGTTCGCTCAGGGCGTCGGTGCCCCAGTCCTGAGGCCTATCCAGAAGGATCCGGATCGCCTCGACGTGGGCCGGGTTGTCCCGCACAAAGCGGGCGAAGGCCGCCAAGTAGTCTTCGGGCTTGTACTCGTTGCCGACGCCATCACGGATCAGCCACTCGGAATCCACCTGGTCTTCCGTTCCGTAGGCCACGATGAAGGTCCTGGGCTTGCGGCGGTAGTTCGTCAGGAGGTCCTGGAAGTCAGGGTCGCGAAGCAGCCGCATGGCCTCTATGAAGTCGTCGGCCAGGGCCTGGGGCAATTGCTTTGCGTACCGGCTCAGGTCGCCCTCTGGGATGTGCCGGACAAAGAGGTCCCTGGCCTCGGCCGCCATCTCCTTGTCGATGCGCTGCAGCCGCTTGACAAGGCACCGGATGTTATAGGCACGATCCCGGTTGGCCCAGATGTCCTCGATCACCTCTACGATCGTACGCAGGTGTCTTTCGGGGGGTCGGCTGTAATGGCCGTTGCCTGCCTGAAGTACTCCAAGAGCGTGCCGCCGAAACAGTCGAAGACGGTGAAGTGGGACTTGTCCGGGAACTTCTCTCCCTTCCGGGTGCCCCGGCCGAGCATCTGCTCAAAGAGGATTCGGGACTTCACGGGCCGTAGGAAGACGATGAATTCCAGGTCCGGGATGTCCACGCCGGTGGAGAGCAGGTCCACGGTCACCGCGATGCCCGGATTGGGCCGGTTGCGGAACTCACGGATTCGCTGTAGTGGGCGGTCCACACGGCCGGTGATCTTCTGGACGAAGGACTCGCCGCGGCCAAATGCCTCGCGGCAGATCGTCACCAACTGGTCGGCGTGGGAGGTATGCGGCAGATCGTTGGCGGCAAAGATGAGGGTCTTGGGGAGGCGGCCGTAACGCTCCTGGTGTTCCAGGGCGTACTTCTTGACTTCCTCGACGATCTTCCGGTTGGAGTCGGGCGAGGTGACCTTCTGTTCGATTTCGGTGGTGTCGAACGCGCGCTCGTCCTCCAACTGGTCCATCCGTTCAAGGCCCGTCCTTGGGTCCACAACGCCGACGGCCTCACCCTCCTGGAGGAAGATGCCATTCATGCGGACGTTGGAGTTGATCTTCACGGCGTCGTAGTCGACCAGATACCCCTCGCGGACGGCCCGCTCGTACTCGTACCGGTAAACCACGTCCTTGAAGTAGGCCTTCGTGTGGGCCGCAGGGGTGGCGGTGAGGCCGATCTTAACAGCATCGAAGTGGTCCAACGTGTTACGCCACACGGAGAGTTCCGCTGTGGTGTAGCCGCGATGGCACTCATCGGCGATCACCACGTCGAAGGCGTGGATGGGGATGTCCAGCCTCTCGGCGTCCTCGTCCAGGTCCTCGTCGCCCAGGTCCAGGGCCACCTGGCGCCCGAAGAGGTTGATCGTCATCCGCTGGATCGTGCAGACGTAGACGAAAGCGTGACCGGGCTTGGGGTCCGTCAGGTAAGACGCGGGCAGGACCTTGGGGTCGAATTTCTCGTCCTCGTCAAAATCGTCGCGGTGAAAGGCCTGGCTGTAGACCTCGTAAATCTGGCCGAACTTCAGGCCGGGTTCAGGCTCGAAGGCGGCGAAGGCACGGACAGCCTGGGCCGCTAGGGCACGCCGGTCCACCAGAAAGAGAATCCGTCGGCCCACACCGGACTTCATGAGCCGGTACACCTGGTTGACCAGCGTGAAGGTCTTGCCGGTTCCGGTGGCCATCGCGACCAGCATGGCGCGTTTGCGGTCGGCAATGGCCTGCTCGATGGCCTGGCAGGCCTCGATCTGGTACGGCCGCAGGCGGTTATGCCAGGCCGTGTTGGCTGCAAGTTTCTGAAGGTCCGCCTCGACATCGCGGGCCAGCATCTCCCGCAAAGCCGCAGGCGTGTGGAAGGCCGCTATCTGCCTGGAACGATTGAGGATGTGGCGAACATCGTGGAACCAGATGACCTCGCCGTTGGTCGAGTACATGAATGGAACCTTGAAGCCATCGAAGTTGAAACGCCCGCCCTCGATGCCTCGTGAGTATCTTTCGGCCTGCGTCAGAGCGTTCTGAGGTCCCAAGGTCAGCCGCTTGGCTTCGATGACGCCGAGCAGGTCACCGTGTGTGGCTAGAGCATAGTCCGCAGGACCGTTCTCTGTGGGGTACTCCTCGAAGGCACAGGGGGGATGAGGAAAGAGGCCAACCTGTGCCGGACAGACTGTCCACCCCAAGTCTTCCAGCTTGGGGTCGATCCGACGCTTTCGCGTGCGCCACTCCGATTCCGAGGAGTCATGGCCTAGCATGAGCCTGCCCCCGCAACCAAACAACCGATGCTCCGGTCGCACAGCACTAGCAAGATTATGCCGAAGAAAGACCAGATCGGCAACCCCCAACCGGACAGCCGCCGTATGACACCAATCTAAAGGCAAGCCCTGCGCCTTGCGCGCGCCGCCCTTATCAAGACATCGTCGAAGACCACTCTCAATGAGCAACGGTCCCATAGTGCGGCTGCTCGAACACACCTGGCGCGACTATCTGGAACAGCGCGCCCACCGGTTGGTAACGAGCGAGAGCAGGCCTGGGTTAATCCAGTCACGGAACGCCAAGCGAGCACGCTATCGCTGGGTATTGCTGGCGAGCGACCGTCCCACGCACAAACTCGCCAGACCCGATGCCGCCGCCATCCGCCAGCACCTGCGTGAAGCGCGCCGCAGGGGCGAGCGATGCTACCTCGTGGTGGGATTCCCCGACGAGCCCGGAAAGATCGTAGTCGTGCCAGCGGCTTCTGCTTTGAGGGCCGGGTTGATCCGCTCCAATGTGGGCGGCATCGAATGGACCGACTGAGGACCAAGCGGCGGGGTGCAGGGCAGGCATGAACGGAAACGACAGAGGCAGGGGAGCGAAGACCGGCAACGGCAGCCCTGCCGCTGCGGGGCCAGAAGACCCTCCCGAAAACCATGCCAACGGCGCGGGGGTGGCCGGCATTCTCGACGAACGCATCCGGAACCTTCGCGACGCCATCCAGGAGATCCACGACGCCCTGGCCCGGCGAAAGGTCCTGAACTTCCGCTTTCTGGAGCAGATCGACCACGAGAGAGACGCGGCCATGCGCCAGCTCGACACCCTCCAGCCGCCGTGGCGAGCCGGCTTCTACCCACAACTCGAGTTCCTGCGCCTGAGCCTTCACAAGAGCATCACCAGCCGGGCCACCGACCACCGCAAGGAGCAGCTCAAGTACTGGGAAGACGCCGTCAACCTGGCACAGGAAAGGCGCAAGTTCCTGGACGAATACAAGGCCCTGGTAGGCATGAAGAGGAGGCTGAGCAGGCATGAAGATCGATGACGTCTTCCGCAAACTCAGGCCTGTGATGGGACCAAAACTCGACCTCCTCTGGCAGGAGTACGTGGTTTCCGACACTTCAGTCCGCAGGGAAATCGAACGCGTCCTCCGCATCGAACTGGCCCAGAGGCTGGACGAGACCTTCGAGAGCAGTCAGCTTCTCCTCAAGCCCCCGCCGGCACCGCTGGCCGCGGGCGACTACCCGGCAGGCGAGGTGTATTACGCACAGGAACTGCAGTACCCCTTCGGCATACGCGAGGAGGAATTCATCCAGCACATCGGCATCTTCGGCCGCTCGGGCAGCGGCAAGACCAACCTCGCCTACCTTCTGGTCCTTGACCTCATCGGGGCCGGTAAGCCCTTTCTGGTCTTTGACTGGAAGCGCAACTACCGGGACCTCCTCTCCCTGCCGGAGTGCCGCGATCTCGTGATCCTTACGGTGGGTCGCAACGTGGCACCGTTCCAGTTCAACCCGCTGGTTCCGCCGCCCGGCACCCAGCCCACGGTCTGGCTCAAGAAACTCATCGAGGTCATGTGCCACGCCTATTTCCTCGGCGAAGGCGTGACCGTCCTCCTCATGCGGGCGATCGACAGCCTGTACCAGCGATTCGGCGTCTACGACGGGGCGCCGGTACGCATGCCCACCCTGGCAGATGTCAGGAACTTCCTGCTCGAGCGGAAAACCAAAGGCAGGGAGGCCGGCTGGATGGAATCCGCGATGCGTGCGGTGGAGGTGCTCTGTTTCGGCGAGATGGGCCGCGTGCTGAACAGCGAGGCCCCCTTCGACATCGCGGACCTTCTCAACCGCCATGTGGTCCTTGAACTTGACGCCCTGACCAACGCGGACAAGACCTTCCTGATCGAATCCCTGCTCCTCTGGATCCACCATTACCGCATGGGCCAGCCGGACCGCGAGGAATTCAAGCACGCCGTCTTCATCGAGGAGGCCCATCACATCCTGTTGCGGAAGAAACAGGAAACCACGGGCGAAGAGACCGTCACCGACGTCATCCTGAGGGAGATCCGCGAACTCGGCGAGGCGATCATCTGCCTGGACCAGCATCCCAGCCTGATCTCCAAGCCCGCCCTGGGCAACACCTACACCACCTTTGCCTTCAACCTCAAACATCGCGGCGACCTGGCCATGATGCAGGACTGCCTGCTGCTGGACAGCGAGCAGACCGACTACCTGGGCCGGCTCGAGGTGGGCTGGGCGGTCGCCAAACTCCAGGGCCGCTGGTTCTGGCCGTTCCTGGTCAGGTTGCCCCTCGTCAGAATAGACAAGGGGCGCGTCAGCGACCAGATGGTAAGGGAACGAGCGAATCTGTTGCCGACTCCCTCCCCTTCGGAACCATCACATCGAGAGACACATTCCGCTCCGATTCCGGCGTCTGCGGCGGATTCCAGGCAAGACACCACGCAAGAGAAGATGAAGACTACTATTCCGAAAAAGGAAAAAGAAGATGAGGGGATAATGGGGGATGAGTGCGCAATTCGGCTTACAACGCAGGAACGGAAATTTCTGTTGGACGTTCACGAACATCCTGAGTCTTTTGTGGTGGATCGTTATTCTCGTCTGCGCCTGTCGGCGCGCAAAGGCAATGAAATCCAGCGCGCCCTGATAGATCGGAGGCTTATCGAGTCGGTTAGCATCTCGCTCCGTGCCGGGACGGGGAAAATCCTGGCCCTGACAGGAGAAGGAAGGCAGGCGCTGGGACTGCGCGCGTCTCCGTCAAATCGAGAGGGAGGACCTGTACACGCTTACTGGAAACGGTGCCTCGCCGAGCACCTGAAGACCTGCGGTTATGAAGTCGGCGAGGAATACCCCATTGGCGGCGGCAAGGCCATCGACCTCGTGGCCGCGCGCGACGGGAAGCGGATTGCCTTCGAGGTCGAAACGGGCCATTCCGATGGAGCGGCCAACGTCAGGAAGTGCCTTAATGCCGGAGTAGACAGGGTGGTTGTAGTCACCACCTCGCGCAAGGTGAAGCATAGTCTTCCATTAGGCCCTGCAGGGCGCGCCTGCGCTGAAGTATTGACCGCAACTGAGGCGATCAGCAGGAGTTGGTAATGATCGCGGGCGAAGGCTGTGGCTGCTAACCCGTAGGTTGTAGGTTCGAATCCTACTCGGGGAGCCAAAACCTCAACGGCCGCCTCCGGGCGGCCTTTCCTGTGCGCGAGCGCCCCGTGCCCCAACTCGCGCCCCTAACTACGCTTGTAGCAAGGGTTTGCGGAAAGCCCTCTTGCTCTCGATCTTGTTACCTGTTAAACGCAGGCGGCGTTTGTTAGGCCCTTGTCTGCCCTATAGCGTTTTAAGATTGCGTAGGTGCGCGGCGGATCTCCTGACCCGCCGCGCAAAGGGGTAGTGTATCCATGCGATCTTAAAACGCTCTAACTCTCCGACTCTCGATGCCGCGCTCGGGGTCTGTTTAATAACCCTGGTTGGAAAGGGGCGTTCGGAGATGTGGCGGTGCTCGTGGCGCGGCACCATGCACGCATGTCAATGGTGAGAAAACATGTGATGGGTTTCAGCTCCGGACAGACTGCATCCGCCTGCGGCTCAGGATCGCCAGGCCACCCAAGGTTAGCAGGGCGAGCGTCGCCGGCTCGGGCACGACCGTGAACTCCGTGATGTAGCCGCTCGCGGTGCCGCCGGCAAAGGTGGCCGTCTCGGGCACCACCGACCAGTCCACCAGCGACCCGTCCAGCGGCGAGAAGAAGTTGCCGTTGTGCAGGCGCTCGCCGCGCGGGTCCAGGCGCCAGAACTGGAACGTGGCGTCGGCGATGGCCTCGCTGTAATCGGTTCCCGCGAAGAACTCGGCCTTGTACCGCCCCATGGGCGGATCGTTGAAGAGGAAGTACACGTCGATCACGCTGTAAGAAGTCAGATGCGCCGGGGCATCACCCTTTGCATTCGCAAACGGCAGGGTCTCGCTCGTGAGGCGGATCACATCGTTAATGCTACTGGAGGGCTTCGTGTAATCTGGTGTCGGGCCCCCGACCTCGAACGAGAAGGTTCGGGACGCCTCGGCGTTCAGCACCTGTGACAGGGTCTTGATGGTGGAGGGTGCCCCGGGGCTGAACGTGCCGCCCGCCTCGATGCTGACGGCCTTGCCGATGGTTCCCTTGCCCATGAGCGTGCCGCGGACGATGAGCGTGCCGGTGGCGCCGCCGAGGGTGCCATTGATGATGAAGACGGCGCCGGGGTCGATGGTGACGTTGCCGCTGGTGAGGATCGTGCCGCTGGGGAGTTGGTTGGCGTCGCCGCTGACGGTCAGCGTGTTGTTGATCGTGAGCGTGCCGGTCGAGGTAAGCGTGGAGTCTCCGGTCAGGATGACCGGTCCGCTGATGATGCCCGTGCCGCCGAGGGTGGCGGCCCCGACCGTCACGGTTCCGGTTCCGGTACCCGAACCGGAGGCGTTATCGACGAGGAGCGTTCCTTCTGAGACCGTCGTCCCCCCGCCGCAAACGCCCGCGCCCGCGAGGACCAGCGTCCCGGCGCCGGACTTCGCCAGAGCGTTTGCGCCAACGTCAATCGCGGCCAGGACCAGCGTGTTCTCCGGGCCGACGTTGATGACAGCAGGCCCCGTGAAGTTCACGGTCGGGTTGACCGTGTTCGTGCCCGTGCCGCTGCTGGAGATACCTCCCGCCCCGACAGTAAGCGTGAAACCGCTACCGCTGATGGTCCAGCCGGCGGTCTTGAAGAGCAGGCTGTTGACGCTCTCGCTCTGGCTCAGCGCAGGTTGATTCGCTACGGGCGGGCCGTCGAACACGGCCGTAAACGTCGGACCCGGTGCCATCGCGCTGGACCAGTTGCCGGGGCTCTGCCAGGCCGTGCCGGCGCCGCCGGTCCAGTTGCCGCCGGGAATTACGGTGAACGTGTACATTGAGAGCGTGAGGCCTGTACCGTTCGGCGGAGCGAGTAGCATGCCGCTCGGGTCGCCCGGGTTGACGGGCATGACATCGATGACCGCTGTGAGGGTTTCATCGTCGTAACTGCCGCCGGTAAGGTTCAGCGTGTAGGTGTTACCTCCGAGCGGGTTGTAAGCGGTGGCGTTAAGTCCCAGCACGCCCACGACAAAAGGAGAGGCGGGCGCGATGGTGATGCCGGCGCTATTCTGGATGTTCACCAGGCCGTCGGAGAGGTCCGTATCATTGATCGTGATGTGCGGCGGCGGTGCGACGAGGCCGAGGACGGGCGCGCCCCAGGTCCACGTGGCGCCGGTCGCGAGGCTCAGCCCCGCCGATGAGTTCGACCAGTTGAGCTGCAGTCTCGAAATGTCGTTGTCCCAGTAGTTCGTGCCGTAGGTCTGCGTGTCCGTGACCGTGATCGCCAGGGGCGTCAGGGGAAAAACGTTGGCCGGGTCCTGCGCATCACCGCTCAGCGTGAAGGCGGCCAAGAACTGGCCGAAGGCGGCGTGTGGCCCGACCAGGGCAACTGCGACAAGCGAGAGAAGCAACATTTTGGGCCAGTACACGGTCTATCCCCCTGCAGGCGTTCTAGCCTTCAGATTCTTAATGATAAAGGGCGGACGTGCCACTGAGCGGAACCGGCGCAGGTGCCTGGTTGCGAGCACGTCCAGCATGTCCGTAGCCATGTTGCTCTCCTGATCGGCAGGGCGCGGGCAGAGATCGGCCAAGAACGTCCCCGTGCCGTCCGACGTTGCTGTGGCCCCCAACGGTTTGCTCATCGCGCCTGCGGGTTGTAGCCGCCCGGCGGCGACAACCAGAACAGTGTCTAGTGCTTTCATGCCAACCTCAGACTTGGCCCGCCCGCTCGCGTTCTGCTTGTTCAGGCTGGCCGGCAGCGCGTCCACGGGTTCCTCTTCGCCTTGGACCCCACACGAGCCCTGCGGCTCCGTGACAATCGGGGCAATCCGCCGACTCAGGGGTAGCAGTGCTGCGGTTTCGGCCAGAATGTCGGCCCCGGCAGACGACGCGGTCAGCGGCGGCAGTGGAATCACCTCGGAAGCCAACCCGCCGCCCGACATCGGCAACGGGTCGAGATGGCGCCCCAAGGCAATGCCCGCCTGGTAGACCGCTGTGAAGCCGTCGATGTCGCTCAGCGTGATGCGGCCATCCGGCGGGCGCGGCCCAAAGCCCACGCCGCGGAAGTCCGCATCGAGGCTCTTCGCCCCCCAGGCTGTTGCGAAACCCTCGAGGTCATCGGGGCCCACCGAGAGGTCGCCGTTAAAGTCCCCGCGCAGGCTGCCGACGTAGAAAACCGCGTCGCCACCGGCTGTGCCATTACCGGTGGGCAGGTCGAGTGCAGCACTATAGATGTACCCCCGTCCGCTGCCGGCGGGGTTGGGCTCTCCGTCCAAAACGCTGCTGGCCAAGTCCGCAATTGCCCCGCTGTTCAGCGTCACCCGGATCCACGTATCGACAACCGGCACGGCGCCAAACGTGACAAGCATCCTGTTTGTGCCCGATCCGGTGATGTTGGCCGGCGTGAGCTCGTCGCCAATTGTCTCCACACCGTCTGGGAAGGTCACCGCATAGATCGTCACTGCGCCGCTGCCGAAGAGGACGGGCTCGCGGAAGGTGACATCGATCGTCCGGACGCCGAGGCCGCTCGGGTCCACGGAACCCACGCTCCTCCAATCGGAAGAATTGAGACGAACAGACTGCACCCTGGGTGGCGTCGAGTCCACCGTGATGGTCACCAACGCATCCTGGGGCGATACATTGCCGCCAACATCAACAGCAGAGGCCCGAACGACATACTGACCGTCGCCAAGCGCATCTTCTCCCGCAAGGGTGTAACTCCAGCGGCCATCACTCCCGGCCTGAGCTGATTCCGTCGAATGGTAGCCACCAGGGCCAGTGATGTCGACCGTTACAGAAGCCAGATCCTCTGTCTGGCCGCTAAAGGTCGGCGTGGTGATCCGGGTCACGTTGTCTCCCACGATCCCCGTATCGCTGGAGGAGTCCAGAACGGCAGAGATCGTGGGCGCCACGGCGTCCAGCAACCCTTGAGACACCATCTGGGTTTGCCCAACGCGATCGGTCATCGTCAGTTCGTAACGATAGCGTTTGGTGGAATCCACCCCCGTCAGATCGAACGAGAACGTGCTCAGATCATTCAATCGCGCGGACTGGACCACCGCCGAAGACGGCGGCTGGCCGTCCTGCCAGTACTTGAGAGACGCCACCAGGACCGGCTCGGACGCCGTCGCTGTCACGTGCATGGTGGATGATGACGGCGCCTGCGTCCTCACGCCGGTGTCGGGGAGCTGGCCGTCGTCCTCGATGACGTTCGTCTGCCGTCCCATTGCGTCATAGCGGAACGCCGTGCGGGTGCCCTCGGGCGCCGTCAGCAGAACCAGGTTGCCCAAGCGGTCGTAGGTGTAGCTGGTGACGGCGTTGCCCCCGGCAGCCACCTGCGTGACCGAGGTCAGCTTCCCCGTGGCGGCGTTGTATCCATACTGCGTGACGTTGCCCATCGGGTCGGTGACGGAGGTCAGCCGATGCGTAACGGCATCGTAGGCGTAGTTCGTTGTGCCCGTCGGGGCCACGACCGAGGTCACCTGGTCGTTGTCGTTATAGTTGTACTGGACGTACTTGGTCGTGCCCGTCAACGTCGGGTCCCACACCTTGATCAGACGCCCAAGCGTGTCGTAGTCATACGTCGTGGTAACGTTGGCGCCGTCCTTGAAGGTCTTGACCCGCCCGTTGGTGTCGTACGTGTACATCGCGATAATGTGGCTCAGCGGGTCGGTGATGTTCTGAAGCAGCTTCTGGGCGTTGTAGGTGTAGGTGTACGTTGCCGCCAGCACCGTGCCCGAGGCATAGGTCACCGTGGCCACGTCATTCCAGGCTGTGTAGGTGTACGTTGTGACCCGGCCCTTCTCGTCGGTGATGCTGGTAGGCAGATTGGCCGCGTTGTAGCTGATCTGCACCGGCTGGGCGCCCATGTTGGCCGGGTCATTGACGACCGTGGGAAGGTTGACGCTGTTTCGCTCTATCGAGATGGCCGGGCGGTTGGCAGTCGGCAGCATGACAGAGGTCGGCAGGCGGGTGTCGCCGCTGTAGCCGAACTGCGTGGTGTTGCCCAGCGGGTCGGTGGTGCCGGTGGCGCGGTCGGAGGAGTCGAACTGCCTCTGGGCCGTGGACCCGGCCGCGAAGTACTCCAGGGCGGCCACCCCCTGCGCCGTGGGGTCGTTGCCCGTCACGGAGCCCTGGTCGACGATCTGCGTGGTCCTCACGCCAGCGGTTTCGATGCTGAAACTGTAGTCCGTCAGGCTCCCCGTCGCGCTTTGGCGCTGGTCCGAACGCCCGCGGAGGTCAGGCGTGTTCGTCAGGGCCGTTACGCCGTCGGGCGTGATGACGGCTGAAAGCTGGTTGCTGGCGTTGTACTGGTACTGTGTCGTCCGGGCCGTCACGTACGCGCTGCTGACGTAGTTCTGAATGTCCACCTGCGTCAGCCGGCCGGCGGAATCGTATGTGTACGCGGCCCGGCGCTGCGGATTGGTCACGTTATCCGGGCCGGCGACATACTGGATGCGGCCGTTGGCGTCGTAGGTGACCTTGATGACATTGATCGTGCTGCCCGACTGGTTGAGGCTGCTGACTTGCGTCAGCAATCCCGTCGTGCTGTCATAGGTGTAGCTGACGGCGTAGCCGCGACTGTCGGTGATCTTCTGGATGACCCCATTGGAATCGAACACGATTGTCGAACCGTTCGGCCGCGTGAAGGTGTACTGCTGGCTGCTGGAACTCTGGACCAGGGAGGTGCCGTCGCGATAGGCGCCGGCTGCAAACGTCGGCACATTGCCCGCGCCCAGGCCGCTGGTGGCGATGATCGGGTTACCTTGCGCGTCCTGACTATACGACAACGACAGCGATGAGGTGAAGTTGATCACCTGCCCCGTGGCATGGTCGATCAGGCGAATCTCGCCGCTCCGCAGGCGGGTGTCGGAATACAGGCCGGAGATCGCCAGCGGATTGCCGCCGGAATCCTTCATGAGCCGGTAATCGTCGTACCAGGAAGGATACTGGAACTGCACCTCGTATCGTCCCGCCTGCCACCCCTGTCCCATCTGGGTCTTGCCCACGTAGCCGCTGTTGTAGTAGCGGTCGAAGGCCAGTGACAGGTCGCCCGGCATGTCGAACGCCAGGTCCGCCGCCGACAGCGTGATATTGGCGTCCTGCTTGGTCGCATCGAAGGAAGCCGCCACCGCGTTGAGGTCGCCCACCGGCGTGCTGCTGACGCTCCAACTCTGCGCGTCTAGGTCGCCGGGCAGGTCGGTCCGCTGACTCTTCACTGCATCGGTAACCACCTGGGCGACTGCGTCGGGCACGTACGTGTTGGGCTTGTCGATCTGCACGCCGCCCCACATCTGGAGAGTCAGCGACCCGTTGGACATCGAATTGAACAGCGTGGGGATCGTCGCCAGGCTGTACTCCACCGGCGGGCTGTAGCTGTTGAGCCACCAGGTGTCCAGAGGGATACCGTTGTCGCGGAAGAACCTCGCCAGCGACACGGCCTTCATGGCGTCTCGCAGCTTGTCGAAGACTTTCACGTAGATGATGTTCACCCCCGTCGGGTCGGCCGGGTCATGCACCGCGAACTCCATGTTGGCGAACTCATCGTAGTGGCTGTTGAAGAAGTCCGTGAACGCCCGCGCGTACGGGTCTTCCGGGTGGCCCGTCATCAGCGACTCGGTCTTGAGCTGCACCGACGACTGGTCGAACACGACGGTGGCCTCGCCGGTGACCGGGTCGATGTATCGCTTCAGCGTCTCCTGATTGGGCGTCAGCCACAGCCGAGTGTTGTGCTGGCCGGTCTGTCCGGCGGCCAGGTAGCGCTCCAGCATGTTCTGAAAGCCCGACGGCAGGCTGGGGTTATGGCTGTCGTAGATAGCGCTGGTGATCTGGTCCAAGCCGATGGCCAGATCCTTGGTAATGCGGTCGGCCTCGAACATGATCCAGCCCAACTCGGTGTTCTCAACCCGCCCGCCAAACTTACGGTGCTGGAGGTCGGGCACAAGCAGCAGATCGGTGATCGTCACGCTCGCGCCGGTGTTGTTGACCAGCGAGACCGTCCAATAGGAGTCCTGCCCCTGAGCACTCAGATTGAACACCGCTTGCGACATCGTATTCTTGGGCGGCATCGTGACTGTGAAGCCGGAAGGTAGCCCGCTGGAACTGAGCGTCGTGAGCCACATACCTCGCCGCCCGCCGGCGTAGATGTTCATCGGGTAGCCGTCCAGGCGAACGGTCACCGGGTTACCATCGATCTTGAATGTCAGGCTCATATCGTCCGCTTCGGTCCACGTGTAGGGCGTGTAGTGAACGACTACGGGCGCCGTCTTGCCGCTGGGCACAACGCCGGCCCCGGAGCCCAAGTCGAACGTGCTCGTTGCCAGTTTCGCTGGCGGGTCCAGCGTCACGTACGGCGGCACGGACGAGCCGTACACCGCCTGCACCGCCGTGGTGAAGTAGTCTAGGCTCACATCGTGCATCGACGCGCTGGCGCTGCCCAGGAACACGAGCTGATGCGAAACCGGATCATACGTCGCCCCCGTGATGTCCCGCAGGTTTCCGTCCACCAGCGTTGCGGCTTGGTCGATCAGGACGCCACCGGGGGCGACGATCTCACCACCATAGGCCGGAGGTACAAGCCAATCGTCGATGGCATTCCAGACGTTCGATAGACCTTGCCCGACAGCGTTCGTGAAATCGCCAACAGCCTTCACGGCGATACCTATTCGCGCGCTTATTCCGAACTCCCACGGAAGCGCACCTGGCCTTACATAGGTTGGTATACCTGCTGCACTGGCTACGCCCGCTGCGAAGTTGGTGCACAGGCTCACATTAGAAAACTGCGCATTGGAGAGAGTCGAGTTGAATCCGTTGCCCTGTAAGTAGGATGCCTCAATGAAGTTCATTGCGGCCTGATATTGGCTCTCCGTGATCCGGACTGGGCCTGACGAATAATCGGGGATATGGGTTTGGGACCATATGTCGGCTTGCCCAGAGACTGCAGAGACTTTCCCCGGGACACCAATTCCGGACCGGAGGTCGGCCTTCGTTATGAACTCTGCCGGGCCAAATCCATAACTCGTGCTCTGGCCATTCGCCGTGAGGGTAACCCACGCATGTCCAGGCTCCTGTATGACATCTGGAACTTGGGTATTGATCTCGTGGAGTTTAATAAAGTAGTCATCCAGACCCGACGGATCCAGCCGATTAATAGGATCGGCGTTACCATATATATAGCCGTTGAACCCTTCAGCGACACCCAACGGATCCTTTCCCAAAAAGCGCCCTGTACCGGGGTCATAGTATCGTGCCCTGAGGTAGATTAGCCCCGTGTCATTATCACTGTGCTCGCCAGCAAACCAATATGAATTCGTAGACACAGTGGAATTGGTGAAGACCGTCCCAAATGCATCGTACCTATAGTCACTAAGCGACGAGCCACTGGGGTCGACCATGCCACCGACAGAGCTCAATACATCCGGCAAGTAGTACGTCAGCGTGCTGTCGCCCGGCAAGACTCCTGTGATCCGGTCCATCCCATACGTGTAGTTGGCTAACATCGCCCCTGCGGCATCGCGTTCCTCGATGGTCTGGTAGATCGGACTGGATGGCTCGACCACAAATTGAGTGAAAACGCCGTTGACGGTCTGGCTGATACGCCGGCCGGCGCCGTCGTAGGCGTACTCAGTATGGTTCGTGCCGTCATCGAGGGCCGTCAGGAGGTTGCGGTCGTCGAAGGTGTAGCGAGTGGTCTGCGTGGGCGTGACCTTCATCACCTGGTTGCCGCGCCAGTCGTAGTAGTAGTCCGCGGCAGGGTTGCCGTTGCCGTCGGTGATGTGCTCCAGGCGGTTCTCCGGCCCATAGATGTAGTTCAGCACGGCTGCCGAGGCCGGGCCGCTGCCGTCCTCGTCCGTCGTCATCGACAGGCGGTTGCCGTTAAGGTCGTAGATGTAGGCCACCGTCTTGTCGGTGGTCTCGATCACACCGTCCTCGTCGGAGTACGTCACCTTCGCCAGCCGGTTGAGGTCGTCGTACTCGTAGTTCTCGGCTCGCGTGCCCTCGGGCGTGCTGACGACGACCTGCGTCCGCCGGCCGGCGGCGTCCAGCGTGTAGTCATACTGAAGGATCAAAGCGCTGGTGCTGGTCCGCTCGTGGCGGATCGTGGTCAGTCGTCCGGAGGTGTCGTAGGTGTACTGCGTCCGGGTGTCGTTGGGGCGGTTCTCGGTCATCAGCAGGCCCGTCGTGGCGCTGTAAACGTAGGTGGTGACCAGGTTCGGCTGGCCGGCATTCTTCTCCGTCACCGTCGTCAACTTGCCGGCGTTGTCATAGCCGTATTCCACCCGTTTGCCGCTGGGGTACACCAGGGCGGTCAGGCGGCTGGCCAGGTCGTATTCGTAGCCGATGGTCAGGTCGCCCGCATCACCGGCGTGGTTGTCGGCGGAGTACGTAACGCTGGTCAGGCGGTCCAGCGCATCATACGTGTAGAGTTGCCACCCGGTGGCGTCGTGCATCGTCAGCAGATTGCCGGCCACGTCATAGGTATAGTCCACTGTGCTGCCGTCGGGGTGGGTCACCTGGGTCAGCCGCTTGAGTTGGTCGTAGGTATAGGAGACGGCCTGCCCGGCAGAGTCGGTCACAGCCGTAACCGCCCCCAGCTCGTCGTAGGCGGTGTGGTCGGAATCGGTCAGCGTCGGCACGCGCGTGATGTGGTACTCGTGCGTGACGGCCCCGATGGTGTTGTAGAGGGCGTTGTCGCCCATGGACAGGACGTACGTGCCGGTGTACTCGGCCCCGTTGTAGCCATACCGGAGGGTGTAACTTGCGTCGGCGGTCACGGGGGCCGACAGCAACCGGTCGGTGTTGGCGGCATCGACGGTGAGCGAGCCGGAAGCATACGACCCGGCCGACACGCCGCCATCGGCGATCATGGCGTAGATGGTGTACGTTCCGCCGACCAGCCCGGCCGGCACAAACCAGTCGTAGTAGTTGCGGGCGCTATCCTCCAAGAGCCCAGTGATGATCGGCACGAGGCCGACAGCGGGGTTGGTGTCTGTGTCGTAATACAGCAAGATGGTGGCATTGCCGCCGGAGTACGCATCGGTCCAGACTAACTGGTGCGGCTGGTTGGCCGAGACGTGCACCGCTTGGGTCGGAGAGGTCAACGAGATGGTCGGCACGACACCCTCGCCCGACAGGGCGACGTTGACCGTGCTTTCGCCCGGTGAGTCGCTGAGGATCCGCAGCGTGTCGCTGGCCGGAGCGGTCACCGTAGGATCAAACTGGAGGGTAACTGTCCATGTCTCGGCCGACCGCGCGGCGATGGTCGCCGAACCCGCCGACAGGTCCACACTCCCGGAAACGCTCGACACGATGCCGGTGACCTGAAAGGCCGTGCCTCCCAACACAAAGATGCCGTTCTGCGAAACCGTCAGCGGTTGGTTGCCGATGTTGCTGAGTTGAACGGTCCGTATAGCCGTCCGCCCACCGGCGCCATCGTTGAGGGTGGCCCCGAACGACTGCGACAGGTCATTGGGGACCGAGTCCGAATCGGTAACCACCAGGTCCGGCTGGTCCAGGCCCGTGCCGCTCAGGGACACGTTGGACGTCGGATAGACGGGGTCGTTGGTGCTGATGCCGAGGGTGTCGGAGGACGCCCCTGCGACGGTCGGGTCGAACTGAAGGACGACGGTCCAAGTGTCCTGGTTATCTCCCGCCATGGTGGCCGCCCCGGAGGCGAGGTTGATCGCGCCCTGCTTGCTGCTGGTGATGGAGGCGATCTTGAACTGCGTGCCGCTCAGCAGGTAAATGCCGTTCTGGTTGACGGTCAGGGGCAGGTTGCCGCCGTTGGACAGCGTCACGGTTTGCGTGCTCACTTGGAGGCCGGCGCCGTCGGCGTGGACCGAGCCGAAGTTGATCGCCTTATCGTTGGGCGGCGGGACTGAATCGACCAGTAGCAGGCTCTGCGCGGTCTTTCCGGTGCCGATGAGGCTGACGACATCGGACTTCGTGACGGAGGGCGAGGCGTTGGGATCGCGGCTTTGGATCGTCAAGGGCGACTGGAACAGCCCGGTCGTCGTCGGGTCAAACCGCAGGCTGACGGTCCAGGTTTCGCCGTTCCGCCCGGCCAGGCTGGCCGAGCCGCCTGACAGATCGATCGCCCCTTGCGTGCTGGAGATGATACCGGTAACGGAGAACGGCCCCGAAGGCAGCGAGACGCCGTTTTGGAAAATCGTCAGCGGGCCGCTGCCGGGGTTCTTGAGCGTGACATTGGCAGTGGCGAACACGCCGCCCGAGCCGTCCACGGCGACGTCGCCGAAGTTGATCAGGCGGTCTGTCGTGTCGCCGGTGCTGTCGGAAACGCCTAATGACGCCACAGGCGTCGACGTGCCGGTCAGGCTAATCGTGGGCGTGCCGGCCCGCGTGTCGGTGCTGATGATACGAAGGCTGTCGCTGATCGTGCCCGTCGCGCCGCTGGGATCGAAGATCACCTCCACGGACCAAGTCTCAGCGCTGCTGGCGTCGATGACGTTCGGGCCGGTGGTGAGGTTGACAAAGCTGCTATCCTTGTTGCTGATGATGTTGCCGAGGCGGAAATGCGTCCCGTTGACAAAGGCCAAACCGTTCTGCGCAATCTGGAGGGAATTGGGACCGAGGTTGACAATAGAGAAAGTCTGGGTCGTGCTCGCATTGCCGTGTCCGTCGTCCACGACGCTTCCGAAGTTGATGGCCCGGTCATCGACCGGCGCGACGGAGTCGGTGATGCGGATGTTGTCGCTGATGGTCAGGGTGTCCCGGTCCGTTCCGTCGCCGACGTTCGAGTTGTTGCCCTCGTTGGACTCGGAAATGTTGTTGTCGCAATCGACCACCATGCCGATGTAAACGGTCCCAGAAGAGCCGAACGGGTTAAGCGCCGGGAGGGACACGCTATAGTTGTAGCTGGCAAAAGATGAAGGGTTGGGCACGCTCAGATTGGTGAACTTCGTCAAGCGCACGTCCCCGGCATCATTGATGACCGAGTTCTGGGACGCGTAGAGGGCGACACTCATCTTGGTTGTGGTGGTGGTGTCGCCCCAGTTGACGATGTCGAACTGCCCGTTGATCGTCTGACCCCAATAGGCCGAGGTCTCGGTGATGTTGTAGTAGTAATTGGGGAAGCCGTAGGGCCTTGCGTCAAAGCCCGCCAGGTCCACGCTCAGCAGCAGCCTCGGCTCGAGCGGCTCGAGGGCAGGGCAGCCGAGAAAGGCTTCAGGTGTTCGCGAGTGCATACGAGTCCCCCCTTGGCATCAAGTGTCGCAGGGATCAGATGTGTGGGTCTCCTCTTGTTCTGCCCATCGGGGCATCCAGCAGTATACCCCAAGAATGCCGGGGAGGCAACAAGATTCCGCCGGTTCTTTGGGAAGCGCCCCAGACATCGTACCCCCCTGGCGCGGATTGCGGCGGCGGGGGTGGTGCCGTGGAGGAATCTGAAGGAGACCGTTCGGGAACTGGAGCGAAAGGCCGTGCGGTAGTTTTCCCCCCTTGCGTTGGCGATGGGGAGGGGGGTGCGGGGGGAAGGGTTCCCCCCGCAACGCCGTTGTTGTGCCAGACCGGATGGCCGTTGACCTTATGGCTGTGGATGCGGCCACCCGTCGGCGACGGGCCAGGAAACTGGAGACACGAGGGGCACATGAACGATAGTCCTTCCGTTCGCTAACCACGATCGGAGGAACCGCGCCATGTGCCCGTACGACTACTATACCGAAATGCGCCAGGCAAGCGACCCCAAACATCTGAGGCTCCGCATGGTCCAATTCGCCCGCCAGCACGGCGTCAAGCCCGCGGCGCGGGCCTTCCACGCTACGCCCAAGACCGTGCGCCAGTGGCTCGCCCGCTACGACGGCACGCTTGAGAGCCTCGCCGACCACAGCCGCGCCCCGCGGCATCGGCCGCGGAAACTCTCCGCCGAGGCCGAGACCCGGATCGTGGACCTCAAGACCCGCCTCCCCCGCTGGGCCGCCGCACGCCTGCGACGCGATTTCGACCTGCCCTGGTCCGCGAAGGCCCTCCGGCGGGTCTTCCGCGACCACGACCTCGCCCGGCGCTACCGACGACGAAAACACGAGACGAAACGTTGCCTGCGCGAGGTCAAGAAACGCTGGCGGCTCTTCCAGCAGATCGACATCGACACCAAGCACCTCAACGACATTCCCGAGTACGGGCTCGGCCTGAAGAGCCGCCGGCTGCCCCGCTACCAGTACACCGCACGCGACGTGACCACAGGCCTGTTGTTCCTCGGCTACGCCGACGAACTCTCGCTCTCCTACGCCCAACTGTTCGCCGAGCGGATCATCCGACACCTGCGCGCCTGTGGCAGAGCCATCACTGCGGACCCCTGACTTCGTGGATTCGCTATTCCCAACGTATTCGCCCGCCTGCTTGACAACTCCCTTGCCTGCCCGTCATAGACCCCTCCCAATGTGCAGTCCAGATTCCGTATTGTTAGGAACACCGGACGACCGATAGGATTATTGTGGCAATCTGGCGTTCCGTGACAGTATGATACACAGATGCAGACCCTGACCGAAATCGCGTTAGAGAAGGCCGTTGGGGGCATCTTCACCCGGCCTGAGGTAGCCTGCTGGATCGGTGGCAGTCCGGACCGGCAGTTCAGCCTCCTCAAACGGGCTATGGCCGCCGGGGAGGTCGTTCGCATCCACCGGGGGCTATACTGCCTGGCGACGAAGTACCTGCGGCAGAAGATCGATCCGCTGGTTCTGGCCCAGCGGATCTACGGTCCCAGTTACATCAGCCTCGAAACGGCCTTGTCTTACCACGGCTGGATCCCCGAGGCCGTCTATGCGGTCACCAGCACGGCCCTCGACCGCTCCCGCGAGTTTGACACACCGATGGGCCGCTTCAGTTTCACCCGCATTCCGCAGAAGACCTTCTACGCCGAGGTGAAGAGAGTGGAGAAAGAAGACGGCGATAGTTTCCTGCTGGCCTCCCCCCTGAAGGCTCTGGCCGACTACGTCTATGCTCATAGGTGCGACTGGAACTCCGCCCGGCCGGTCGTCGAGAGCCTGCGGATCGACGAAAGTTCCCTGGCTGCGGTGAACCCTGCATCATTCGACCGGCTCTTGGCCAACTACACGGCCAGACGAGTGCGACGATTCCTCAAAGGCCTGCGAAAGGACTTGATCCGATGAGCGTGCAGATGATCCAGGACCGGCT